>Ga0326727_10000442_pt1 | contig 171736 bp, 192 predicted proteins | sample MB2enrmetagenome_FD_207643 | JGI IMG/M metagenome (GOLD analysis project Ga0326727, IMG submission 207643) | Lab enriched peat soil microbial communities from McLean, Ithaca, NY, United States - MB29MY | ecosystem: Environmental > Terrestrial > Soil > Wetlands > Peat | place: USA: New York... | reverse complement strand
GGGCTCAAGCGCCGCCCCTTCCCCGGCACCCCTTCCCGGCTGTGAACCGGGAACGCGAAACCTATGACACCAAAGGGTGGGCCAAAGTTAATTGCCACGGGTGGGCCAAAACCAGTTGCCAAACGCACTTTTACAGGCTAAGGACAGTGTGCTCTGGATGGAATATGCGGGGTATCGGGGTTGGTACCAATAATGAGGGGCCTTGTAAGGAAAAACCTGACACGCGGGCGCGGTTACGCTTCCTGTCGGGGCGGAAGGGCGGCCTGAAACAAGATTCCTACCGAGCCGAGCCGCCCGGCTCATTCTCCAGCGTTTCTGGAGTCAATAGACCCATTTGCACGGCATAGCGAATCACATCACTGCGTGTCCGAAGTCCGAGCTTCTCAGCGAAGCGTGAACGATAGGTCTCGACAGTCTTCACACTCACAAAAATCTGTTTGGCTATTTGTGCGCTGGTGTAGCCCCGCGCTACCAACCCCAGCACCTGTAGCTCACGTTCACTTAAGATCTTCACCGCCGCGGTGGAAGAAGTCTTTGTACCTCGCCTGTTCAACACGTCCTGGACAAGAACGTTGGTCAAACGCGGATCCACGAAGATCCCTCCGCGATAAACCGCCCGTACGGCGGCAATCAACTCCGCATCCACCGCCCTTTTCAACAGGTAACCGGAGGCTCCGGCAGCCAGCGCCGATCGTAAGTATGCCGGGTCATCGTGCATCGTGAGAACGAGCACCCGGGTCTCGTGGCAGGTCCGCGCCATCTCCTGCAACGCTTTCATACCCCCAACCTTCGGCATGGTAAGGTCCAGCAAGGCCACGTCCGGTTTCGTTTCCCGTGCCGCTTGAACTGCTTTCTCTCCATCGGGAGCTTCGGAGACAACTTCCATATCGACCTGGGCATTCAGCAGCATTTTCAGTCCTGCGCGGAGGACTCCGTGATCATCCACGATCATGACTCTGATCTTGTGCGTTTGCGCTGGCATTTCAGCCGCTCCTCTGCCCCGCGATGGGCTGGGAGTCATGGTTGGCGAGTGGAACTTGCACCAGAATCTTGGTCCCCTTGCGCCGGGATGCAAAACTGACCGTTCCGCCCAACATCGCCGCTCGCTCTCGCATACTCTGGATCCCTAGGCGGTGCGAGGTCACAGCCACAGCCTTTTCGTCGAAGCCACATCCGTCATCGATGATGGTTACCTCCAAAGCCGTGGCCAAACGGGCGAATCGAATGCTGACGGCCTTGGCGCCCGAATGTCTGGCTACGTTGGTCAGGGCTTCCTGAATAATCCTATACAACGCGATTTGTATCGCTGTCGGCAGTTTGCAGGAATCAAGTTCTTTGAGTGCGAGGTTTACAGCTATGTCGTGGGTCTTTGTGTACTCAGTAACGTATCGGCTCAGTGCAACTCCCAGACCATGGTCGTCCAGCACGGTTGGGTGAAGCCCACGGGCGACCCGACCGACCTCGTCGATGGCCTGGGCAGTGATTTCCCGCAACCGATGTCCCTGCGTCTTAACATCTGCCAGCTTGCGAGCGTCTTCCAAACTGCGCAAGCCCACCAAAATAGCGGTCAGCAATTGTCCCGCTTCGTCATGCAACTCGCGCGCAAGACGTCTTCGTTCCTCTTCTTGTGCGGCCAGTGTGTGTTCCAGGAGGAGCCGGTGCATCGCTTTGGCTTGGTTGATTTCCTCGGCATGTTTGCGTCTTTGCTCACTCAGATCGGTTATCACCAGGCCCAGAATTTGGCCCTTGTAACCCCGAAACCGGTTAAGAGACAGATAGACCGGAACTAGGCTCCCATCAGGGCACCGGAGGTTGAATTCGCCTCTCGCAACAGCCTTCTGAGCCTCCGCAAGGAAAGCTTCGCATCGGTCGCGCTCTGTTTCCGCAACCAGTGACTGAATCGCACTTCCGATGATCCTTCCCGGAGGAGTGCCTATCAGTTCTGCAAACCTGCGATTGCAGTAGAGCAAAGCACCATCGCGGGACAGCGTCGCCGCGCCTTCGCTCATGGCCTCCACCAGCAGGCGATAAGCGGGTTCTCCACCCTTCAGAGAGACCACACGCTCTCCTCGCGGACCGGAAACCATCAAAGCATCCACTTCCCCGGACAGGATGGCGTGTAGGGTTTCCTCCGCGGATTTGAGCCGAGTGCGGAGCTTGGTCTGCTGATCCGGTAACGTCGTCGCTGGGCGTTTGCGTGGAGAAGGTTCGAGGCGTCTGCGAGCTTTTTCCGCTGCACCGACTTTGCCGGTTAGCCCTCTTGGGAGGACGCGGCCATTGGAACGTGCTCGTTTGTTAGGCATCCGCTATTTCAACCCTTGCTTCAGCGTGCCGGTTGAAGATCCAACCCCACAATGACACTCTCCGTTTTTGAGAGGTTCCCAATGATCTTTCTGACCGGCGGCGGCAGCCGTCTAACCAGAGTGGGAATGGCGATGATCTGATCGCCCTTCGCTAGTTGCGGCTTTTCCAGCAAGTCGACAACTTCGATACGGTACTTGCCCTGCAGCTTTTCCTCGCAAATCTTCTTGAGGTTGGCGATCGCTGCCATCGAATTAGGGGTATGTCCTGCTATGTAAAGCCGCAATTGGTAGAAGTCACTGCGGCTGGTCTTGGTAGGAGCGCGCTTCTTTGCGGAACTCTTTTTCATGTCGATGCTCGGTGTCTGGTCAAGATGGGCCAAAGTCGTTACTCGGATGCCACGACTTTGCTTAGACCTGCGGCGGTTGGGGCCGAACTGTAATCCGTCAGCACGCCTCCCAATTCGATGCCTCTGTCACTTACGATTAGCTCGCGAGGTTCGCGCGAATGTGCCATGCCGCGGGATTTCAGGACGTAGAGCTCGCGTCTCGATCGTCCACCGGGTTTGCTGTCCCGCAACACAATCCAAGTGTCCATAAGCGAGGAAACGGCCGCCGCAGTTCTCGCCTGGGGATCACCTGCGAATGTCAGGTTCGTGAACATCGAGGTGATCTGTTCCACTTTGAGAAAATCCACCAGGCGCATAAGCATCGATTTAACGTCATACGTGCCGGCGGGCGAAACCAGGTTGGTGATCGGGTCGATGACGACCACTCTTGGTCGAAGCTTTTCGATCATTTTGTGAATAGCGGCCAAGTGCCCTTCCAGGCCGATGCTGGTTGGCCGCATCGCATGGAAGTGCAGTAAGCCTCTCTTTACCCACGGCTCTAGGTCAATGCCAACCGAGCGCATGTTACGGAGAATCTGGCTGGGAGACTCTTCAAAAGCGAAGTACAAGCAGTCTTCGCCACGAGCGCAGGCGGCACCGGTGAAGTTCGCTGCCAGGCTGGACTTCCCGGTTCCCGCCGTGCCTGATACCAGCACGCTGCTTCCACGGAAGAACCCCTTACCTTCCATCATCTCGTCCAAAACGGGAATTCCTGTTGAAATGCGGTCCGTCGATACTTTGTGAGCTAGTGTCAGCGAGGTGATCGGAACCACCGAGATGCCCTCGCGATCAATTAGGAAGGGATACTCATCAGTGCCGTGGGAAGTGCCCCGGTACTTGACGATTCGCAGCCGTCGCGTGGAAATCTGTTCCGTTACCCGGTGGTCCAGAGCGATCACGCAGTCGGCTATGTATTCTTCCAGCCCGTGACGGGTCAGCGTTTGTTCTCCCGCTTCCCCGGTAACGACAGCGGTGAGCTTGTGCTCTTCCAGCCACTGAAACAGCCGACGGAGTTCCGATCGCAGTATCGTGTCGTCACGTAATCCGGAAAAAAGCGCCTCGATGCTGTCCAGAACGACGCGCTTTGCTTTGATCGCTTTGACCGCATGGCCCAAACGGATGAACAGGCCCTCGAGGTTGTATTCTCCCGTCTCGGCAATCTCGTGCCGCTCAACCGAAACGTAATCCACCAACAGCTTCTTGCTCTTGCTAAGCTCACGCAAATCAAAACCGAGCGATGCGACGTTGGCCGCCAGCTTCTGCTCGGTCTCTTCGAAGTCCATGCATACGCCAGGCTCGCCGTATTGAACAGCGCCGTGCACCAGAAATTCCATTGCGAGTAGGCTCTTGCCACATCCTGCGCTGCCACAAAGCAGCGTGACGCGTCCTTTCGGCAGGCCTCCGCCTGTGACTTCATCCAGTCCTTGGATTCCTGTGGGGGCCTTGGCCAATGAGGAACGAACCACTTTCGACTTGGTGCGAGGCATAGGGAGGCTCCTCAAAACAAGTCTCTTGGGATTGGTTGTCATGCAGACGCCACAATGTTAGCACGACGGATTTCTAACGGTGCCCCTCTGCCGATGCCGTTCAGTGCCCCAGTCGCTAACAGCTCGCAGGCTAAGAGAACCCACCTCTCCGCAGCGATCAAACTTCTACAGCCCGGCAAAGCCAGTCGAACATGGTGCGTAATCGCACCGCATCCGTTAGCGAATCGAAGCAAGTCATCAGACACTCCGGGTTAGGCAGCAAAAGAAGGGGACCCTGCGGACCATGCATGGAGCTTGGGGAAAATTGTTGCGCTTCTGGATAGCATCGCGTTGAAAACTGTTGCCTGAGTAAGCTCATTTGGAACGCAGGCTAATGGTATCGGACAGGATGCTGATCTGCTTTAGGAGAGAGCGGTAGCCTGTCTGGCTGCTGTCTTCCTTCTTGCTGGCTCTCTGAACCACTGGTATCCGTCGCGGCGAGCACTGATTCTGGCCGGCGGCGCTTGAGGACAGCACACATGCCTCGATGGACTTGGCGGCCAGAGCGTTCGAAGCTGCATAAGCCTTACTTGATCACCAGCCACCCGGAAGTTGGCCTGTTCGGAGTCAACTTGACGTAAAACGCTAGGGCCTTATCGGAAGTGCCCCGGCTTGAAAAGGCGAAGCGGAGCGCCTCAGCGTAGTGCCGGGGCGCTTTCGATAAGGGCGTTAGAAGGAAGCCGCTGGCACCACGGGAGCCCGCAAGTTATGGGTTTTGAATGTTGGTGAGTGCGTCGAAGGCGGGGGTAGCGGGTTGGTTAGGTCAGGGGAATCCGGCAGAGCCGCTTGGTAACAGTGCGGAGATGGCCTGTTGAGGCCTTCACTTAGGCGGTTGGAACGATGGTTTTCGGCTACCAGGCACACGTATTGTGCGCACGCCGAAGCGGACATGGTTTTCGTCAAAGGGACCGCTTGGTTAGGAGCTATCAAGGATATAGACCTGGTGCTCTTGTTCTTGGATCTGGGTGGCGGTTAGTAACTCCACCACGTGCATTGGGCTGCCGCAGACTGGACACTGCCAGACAGCGGTTGCAACGATGTTCGCTTCGGCAGGTGGAGGTACGACGGCGAGTAACCTCCGGCAAAGCGGCAGCAACTTCCGGCGCCGGCGATTAGCGAACCAGCCAAAGTAGCGGATGCGTGGGAGACCCTTGGGCAGAACATGCTGCAAGAACCGGCGCAGGAACTCTTCTGCCGTCAGGGTCGTGGCACGGGACGTACTGTGATGCGCGTAGTCCTTCCAACGAAAGGGAACGCGATCGCCATCCACCGAGAGGAGGCGATGATTCGAGATGGCCACTCGATGGGTATAGCGAGCGAGGTACTGAAGCACGTGCTCTGGCCCGCCAAAGGGAGCCTTGGCATAAACTACCCAGTCTTCCCGAAACAGAGTGCGCAAGAAGGCTGCGAATGCCCTCTCATTCGCCAACGGCTGACACTGGCCAAGGAAGACAAGTTGCTTCCTCTGAAAAGCCCGCCGTAATCCAGCCACGAACTTACCGCGAAAAACGCGGCTGAGCACTCTCACCGGTAAAAAGAAGTGGGGTGCCGAGCGGATCCACCGCGAGTGATCAGGCGACAGTCCACCACCGGGGTACGACACAGTGGACGTGCGGGTGTCGCTGCAGAGTCTGTCCCCAGGTATGCAGAATGCTGAGGAATCCGATCTCGGCACCGAGGCGAGTCGGATCGGCCGCGACTTCCAGTAGCGTTGCGGCACTGGCATCGAACAAGAGTCCGAATAGATACCTCTTGTTTTGCCAGATCAACGGCACCAGCGCGTGCGGCACGCTGAAGACCAGGTGAAAGTAGCCAACCGGCAATAGTTCCCGTCGCCGGGCGCACAACCACTTCTCCCTGGCGTTGGTCTGGCACTTCGGACAGTGCCGGTTGCGGCAGGAGTTGTAAGAGATGGCCTGATGCCCGCAGCGAACGCATTGATCGCGATGGCCACCGAGTGCGGCCGTGCGGCAACGCGCGATTGCGCGAAGCACTTTGAGCTGGGTCCAGGTGAGCGAATCGCAATAACGTTCGAGGAACTTGTCGCCTGCCCTGCGGATGATATCGGCCACCTCCCAGGGTGGTCGTGTCATGCCTGATAGCCGTCCGGCCGCTGCCGTGAAAATCGTTGGCTAGTGACCCTGATCTGATCCAGCGGGTTGGGTGCGGCGTGCAGGTGGCGCTGCGACATGTGGAGATACCGAGTGGTATGTTCCAGGTTGGTATGGCCCATCAGAAGCTGGATCGTCCGCAGGTCGGTTCCTGATTCCATCAAGGTTGTCGCGAAGCTGTGGCGGAGTGTATGTGCACCAACCCTCTTCTTGATTGCGGCGCGCTTGGCGGCTTCGCGGCAGATGTGCCAGATCGTCTTATCGGAGATTGGCTGCTCGATCCCACGCTGTCCTTCCGTGCTGGGAAACAGATAAACCTTGGGCCGCTTCCATCGCCAGTACTCACGTAAAGCTGCGAGCAGTTTCGGTGTCAGGGGCACATCACGATCTCGGGACCCTTTGCCCAGGCGAACATGGATAACCATCCGTTCGCTGTCCACGTCGCTCACTTTGAGAAGGGATGCCTCCGTGCGGCGAATGCCCGTAGCAAAGAGAACCATGAGGATGGTGCGATGCATCAGGTTCGGAGCAGCTTCGATCATGCGGCTGACTTCTTCAGGACTCAGCACCACTGGTAGTTTTCGGGGAGTCTTCGGAAAGACCAAGTCATCGTAGGCGATGTCCCGCCGCTTCAGGGTCTTCTTGTAGAGAAAACGCAGCGCCGACATGCGTCCTTCGACCGTGCCGGGGGCGAGCTTCTTATCGCGGAGTAAGTACGTTTCAAACTGACGGATCTCGTCACCGCCCAAGCGTTCCGGCGACTTTCCGAAATAATCCGCGAACTGTTGGATGGCGAGAATGTAGCCGCGAGTCGTGGCTGGCGAGTAGTTGCGGCGCTGGAGTTTCGTCCAGCACGCGTTGGCGAAGTGAGGTCACAGAAATCTCCTTTCTCTGTGACCCACACTATGTCACCTACTCCAACAATGCTGGGTCCGCCGTACGCGGTAGCGTCCCCCGCGCCAGCGGGTTAGTTCTAACGGCTTATTCGCCTAGGTGAAGTGGTTCCTAGAGGATCGTCGCAAACCTTCCCTTACCGGATTATAGAGGCAACGCGGAAGTTAACCGCTCGCCAGTTAGAAAGCGGTTTGCTTAAGGGCCGTCAGCGACCACAGGTGTGAAATCACAGGTGTGAAATTTCGGGCTGGTTCGCTAAGTTACTGAAAGATATGGTGGCCAGGGACGGAATCGAACCGCCGACGCCAGCCTTTTCAGAACGCCACTTTTGAGCGGGCAGATCCCCCTCTACGCAATAGGAGAGCCTGCACACGCCCCCGACCGAATGTGAAGCGGACGTAGTCGCGGCCTTCAGACCCTTTGGTCTCATTGCAAATTAAGTCCGCTCACCTCATCATCATCGGACTCCGCGCAGCGGCTACGATTTCGTTATCGTCGTTATTCCTCTTCGCAGGTTGATTTCATCTCGAATCAAATTCCAAAGACGAGAGTCAGTACTCGGTAGCAGTCCGCTCCAACATAACAGCGAACATAATACTGCCCGGAGTCTTCGGGTCAGCGATTGCACTCATTAGAATGGGTTTCCAGCTTGTGTCGGCGGGAGACAATTCCTCGTTGATTTTCTTCTGGTCGCCATGGATAAGCCTGTACTTGACTTGTTTTTCATGTCCCATAGATTTCAGTCATCTCCTTGAACCTAATGCGGGGGGACTTTCACCTCCAGCTACGCAGATGATAATACCTTCCGGAAAAACGGAGGACACAGCCAATGTTAACTGAGTGGCTGATACCAAAATCTAACTTGCCGTATTCGCTTTTGACGATTCAGAATGGCGTTATGGCAATGCCCTACGCTTCGTGGATAAAGACTACACGGCCCGACTGTGGGCAGAGCTATATCCCGTGTTGCGCAACATCAAGACCGATGACCTCGCCAAGAAGATGCTTGCCTGCAAGAATAGGCCGTGGAGAGCTGGAGGTCCGACGACTCGGGTTTGCTGGATGCTTTGAACCACATGCTCACGCTTAGGGGCCAGCTCACGGGGCCACCGCTTGCGCAACGACTCACCTGCAGCACAGGACGCAGCATGCTGGGCCAAACTGGACAAGGAGCTGACCTCTATTATGAGGCTGAATACCCTAGCCAGGAGCTGGCCGAAGAGGAGTCTTCCAATCTCGTCCTGCTAAGGTCTGCATGCGGTAATCGGTAGTGCGCTTCAGCCGCGCGAGAAACCGGTGAAAGCTCTCGAGGGAGGTTTCGCTATTGAAATGGTGTAAATGGACGTATCATCTCGAGCAGTGCGGAATGGCCGAGGGCTGCTGACTGATCCAGGCAAGGAGGTTTCACGTTATGCTTCGCTCTTATCGCTCCGTGGGACTCTGTTTGTTCTTAGCCCTCGTAGCCGCTGCGTCGAGTACAACCGGCACTTGTCAGACACTTACAGTTCTTCATGATTTTACCGGCGGCGGTGACGGAGCTATCCCAGCCGGAGGTTTGACAATTGATGCAAGCGGACGTCTTTATGGCACGGCGCACATCGGCGGCGACATTAGCGGCCCCTCGTGTGGAGGCATAGGGTGCGGTATAGTGTTTCAGCTCACGCGGGCTGGATCTTCGTGGGCATTAAACCCACTGCATCAATTCACGGGCGCTGATAGCGACGGCGCCTCTCCCACTGCTACCCTTGTATTTGGTCCCGATGGCAAACTATACGGAACCACGCTCGCAGGGGGCAGCGGCCCTTGCAGCGGTAACTTTAGCTGGCCTGGCTGTGGCACTGTTTTCAGCATTAGCCCTCCGGCCCGCGCTTGTGAAAGGGCGATTTGTCCTTGGGACGAAACCGTACTCTACAGCTTTACCGGAGCCGCGGATGGGGCGTATCCCGGATTTGGGGCCCTTGCGCTTGATCAGGCGGGGAATTTGTACGGTGCCACACGGCAGGGAGGTGCGCTTGGGCAAGGTGCTGTTTACGAGCTGTCTCGCTCCAACGGCGCATGGACGGAATTGACACTATACAGCTTTGCGGGAGGCGGCGACGGCTCCATGCCGAACAGCGGAGTGATTTTTGATTCCGCAGGGAACTTATACGGGACGACACACCAGGGCGGCTCCAGCGGCGACGGGACGGTGTTCGAGCTGGTGCCGGCAGGATCAGGTTGGAGTTTCCGGCTTCTGTGGACGTTCACGGGCGGTACTGATGGGCGCTGGCCCTTTGGTGGTCTGATATTTGGTGGATCAGGAGATCTCTTCGGAAGTACATCGAGTGGTGGAGGCGCCGGAGGGACAATCTTCGAAATGACGTCTGTCCAAGGGATGTGGACACTCAATACGATCCAAAATCTGGAGGGCTATCTCACCGGCGATCTAGCCCTTGATCAGGCTGGGAGTTTTTACGGTCAAACGGTCGGAGGCGGTGCATACGGAAACGGCGAAGTCTTCAAACTGACATCCTCCCCAAATAACTGGACGCTACTAGACCTCCACGACTTTATGGGTAGTGATGGAGTTGAACCGTTTGGAGATATCCTGCTCTCGAACGGAACTCTTTACGGAGTGACGGAATACGGAGGCCCTTACCATTGTCAAGAAGCGACTTGCGGCGTTGCCTGGGAGCTTACGCAATAGCGGTTCGATGGCGTAAACGCTACATACCACACTTCAACGCACCACATGGTCTGCGCTCATTTCTCGCAACTCTGCATTGATTGCGTAGTGGGCACTTCCCGATCACACTTGCCGATGTCTGCGGCGGCTCGGAAGCGTATCTCCGCGAAGGAAGAGCAAGAAGCATATCGCCTTAAGCTGGCAGAGAAAGACAAAGTCCTCGCAGACCTTAAGACGCAGGTGGAGGAATTACGCCGCAAGAGTGACCAAGGCTCGCAGCAGCTTCAGGGTGAAGTACAAGAGCTGGGGCTATCTTTTTCGGGAGGAGTACATTTTCGACGTTGAGAAAGCCGTGGTCGTGGAAACCCCTCAGCTGGGTCACGCGACGTACGTCTTCGCCAAACCCCGGAGCATGGATAGCTTTCTCGCTCTGTATACAAAGATCACGAAGGACGACATTCGCCGGAACCGCAACAACGCCGCCGAACGGCTGGGCTTTCTCGGCCGCGTGATTCACGGCACGAATCCACGAGCGTGGCTCAAGGAAGTCGGGCAGCGCATAGGTGAGAGGATCGACTTCGCGCCGACTATAGTGGAGTGAATCACAAACTGATCACCGCGCATTTTCCTGCGCATTTGCTTTGGCCGCAACCTCGGGTGCATGCGGTGCTGTGCCCAGTCAAAGTGTGATCGGTGAAATAAATCTGCATTCCCCATGGCTTGATTGGTTCCAATCCTGACCTGGTGCCAGTCAAAACGTAATAGCAGAAACAAAGCGCGTTGGCTGCTCGCCGCGCCGATGCTGATCTAACGGCTGGGTTCGAGGTTCTGTTTTGCCAATTCCGGGCACTGCATGGAACCGTTTCGAAAACGACTTGGATAAAACAACCCCACCGAGTTTGTCAGTGTCCTCTCACTCTAATAACAAATTTCTCGATCGCCGCCCCAATCTCGTTGGGGCTATCCTCCTGTAATAACTTGCGGCCCTTGACAGTGATCTCGGTCTGGTTAGGCCATTGGCGGATAATCTCACGAAGACGGCCCCGGACAAGCGTGCCCAGTTCAGCATTGATGAACAACTTGGGCACATCGGTATGGGCCAACCAATTCTGGTTCTGGCTGACCACCTGGGCAACGTCGGCGGGCTCGCCATCGATCGGAAGACTACGGGGCCACTGGAATGGTCAATTTTGAACAGTTCCGGGGGGCTGCCTTTAAGATAATTTTGATGTTCTCCGAGTTCCGGTCCTCGCATCGTTACACCGCTCATAGAAACGACGGGATCGGAGTTCGCTTATGGGGTTGGTTACGGCAAATCGATCGACTAAGGAGTCTGACAATCACTTCGTGCGCGACATACAGCAGAAGAAGAAAATCCTCGACGTGCTGGAGTCCGCAACCCGTGGACTGCGCGCCGTATGGAGACTGTGCTGGATCGAATCCCGGAGGGAGAAGGCGGTCCTCTCTTATCCAAGTTACAATCTCACGTTCAAAGGTACGTAAATGTTAATCACGGCACTCACAGCTATACCAATCAAACCCTGCGTCACTCTGTGATGTGATTCGGGTCATTGCACATTATCAATGCACTCGTTCTAGCATTAAGAGGGCGGAGTGTGCAGACGCTTCCTACCCACAGGGTGGACTGACCGTGCTCAGAATCGGTGGTGGGGCAAATGAAGCAGTCAGGTATCGACGCCAATGAGTCCGTAACCCATCGATCATCGCGGCCGATGCGCCGGATCCATCTCCAGCACTACGCGCTTGCTATTCTTTCCGTCGGTGTCGCATTAGGGGCATCGCTGGTCCTTGAGCATTTCCACTTCCGCGTCCCTTCCGCGCTTTTGCTGCTGTTTGCGGTGGCCATAAGTTCCTGGTATGGAGGGCCAGGACCTGCTGGGTTGGCGGTGCTCCTCTCTGCAATCACCTTCTACTGGTACTTCGTGCAGCCCGTCCGCACCTTCTATATCTACTGGTCCCAGATCCCGTATTTCATCCTCTTTATAGCGTTCGCTGCGCTCGTGTCCTGGCTCGGCGCGGTTCGGCAGCGCGTCGAGGCTGATCTTCGCCAGAGTCGCGACCCGCTGCGAGAGGAAGCAAGCCTTCTGAGCCCGGCCCTGAAACTTGCATTGATTTACGCCTTCTTCGGGGCACTGTGGATCCTCGTGTCGGACCGCCTTTTGTTGTACCTTGTGCCCGACCTCCAAATGGTCGAACGGCTGCAGACCTACAAGGGCTGGTTCTTTATCGCGGTGACCTCGGTGTTGCTGTGGTTGCTGGCGACACGCTTCCTCAGCCAAGTTCGTGCGGCGGAGGAGGCGTTGTATCGTTTGAATCGCAAATTGCAGGCGATCAGCAACTGCAACCAGACCCTGCTGCGCGCCACCGATGAGCAGAGCTTGCTCGAACAAATCTGCCGGATCGTCTGCGACGAGGCGGGCTACCGCATGGCGTTTGTGGCCTATGCCGAACACGACGAGGCCAAAAGCGTGCGCCCGGTCGTGTGGAGCGGGGCCGAGGATGGATATCTGGCAACCGTCCGCTTCACTTGGGCCGGCACGGAGCTTGGACGCGGCCCCACCGGAACGGCCATCCGGAGCGGGAAAACTTGCTGCACTGAGGATTTCGCAACGGATCCTCGAGTTGCGCCTTGGCGGGAGAGCGCTTTGCAGCACGGTTATCGTTCCAGCATCGCTCTGCCGCTCAAGGACGAACACGACAGAGCGTTCGGCAGCCTCACCATTTATTCCGCGCAGCCCAACGCTTCTACACCGGAAGAGGTTAGGCTTCTTGAGGAACTGGCTGGCGACTTGGCGTTCGGCATCGTCACCCTGCGTTCCGGGGCCGCACGCAAGCGTGCCGAGGAAGCGCTGCGCGAGAGCGAGACGCGCTTCCGCACGTTTGTGGACCACGCTGGCGACGCTCTCTTTGTCTACGATCTGGAGAAGCGGACCGTTGTTGATGTGAACCGGCAGGCCTGCGAGAGCATAGGTTACACGCGACAGGAGCTAATCGGGAAGACGCCAGGCGCCTTCCACCTAGAATCGTATCAAGCGGACATTGAATGTGTCATCGAGCGAGCGGCGGCGGGTGAGACCGTGTTCGACACACACTGGCATCGGCGAAAGGACGGGTCAACATTCCCTGTCGAAGTACACACCACACTAGTTTCGTATGGCGGACGTCGCTTCCTGTTGAAGGTTGCTCGCGACATCACTGATCGCTTGCGGGCCGAAGAAGCTATCCGTCAGAACGAAAGGCAGCTTCGGGAGGTAATTGAAGGCATCCCGGCGATCGCCTCGACCATTCGCCTGGATGGATCGGTTGAATTCATCAATAAACGATGGCAGGAATATACGGGTATGTCGGCGGAAGAGTCAGTAGGCCCGGGATGGCAAAGTGCTGGCCACCCCCAAGACATGGGCCATTATCTCGAGAAGAGGCGTGCTGCACTGGCCGGTGGAGATCCATTCGAAGATGAGGCTCGCATCCGCTCTAGAGATGGACAATACCGTTGGTTTCTACTTCGCGGAGCGCCGCTGCGGGATGCACGAGGAAATATCGTCAGGTGGTACGCAACCGCGATTGACATCGACGATCGTAAGCGGGCGGAAGAAGTGCGCCTGGAAGAGCGGGTTCGCGAGCGGACACGCATTGCTCGAGAGCTGCACGATACTCTTTTGCAGAGTTTTCACGGAACGTTACTTCATTTTCAAGCAGCTTCTAGCCTGTTGCCCACCCGCACGGCTGAAGCCAAGAAGCTGCTTGATAGTGCGATTGACATGGCTGCGCAAGCGGTTACCGAAGGCCGTGATGCGATCCAGGGGTTGCGCTCACCCGAGGTCGAAGTCGACGACCTGGCTGTGGCTATAAGGGCCTTTGGAGAGAGTCTCGCAGCCGATCGCGGAGACCATGGCTCTCCCATATTCCAGGTCGAGCTTGTAGGCGTTGCCCGTGAGCTGGATCCGACTTTTGCCGGCGAGGTTTACCGCATTGCCATCGAGGCCCTCCGCAATAGCTTCCAACACGCCGAAGCCCGGCACATAAAGGTAGAGATTCACCACGAAGGAGAGGAATTCAGAGTTCTTGTTCGCGATGATGGAAAGGGGATCCACGCAAAATCCTTGGCTGCCGAGGGCGCGAAGGGACACTATGGCTTGCATGGCATGCGCGAACGGGCCAAACTGATTGGGAGTGAAATAGTGATCCGTAGTGAGGTCGGCGCGGGCACAGAAGTCGAGCTCCGCGTTGCTGCCGTCACCGCATATGCGGCGTGTGGCCTGATCTTAGCCACGCATTCAAGACCTTGAAAAGCGCCGGCGGAGATTCCGGATCGGGGGGCGGCAATCCAACAAGCATCCACTTGGATGTTCAGTCGGCGTTCCGGCCTTGTGGCCGGAACCTGGCAGAGCTCTGTAAGAGCAAGGAATGGCCGTTACTCGTCAACTTGAAGTAAGTGCACTCACGTACGTTTCGCGCTCCAGCGCGTGCGCTGTTTCCGCCACATCAATTCAAAGATCCAGGATGCAACGGAGAAGTAGGCTTTAGGTTCAGTCCGATCAGATCGTGCCGCCCGCGCGAGCCGAACTCATACGTTAGCCGATACCGGCGAAGCAGATGGCGCCCACCGAGAATTAAAAGTGCGGCAACCAAGAGACCCCCAAAGACAGTTCCCGCCTTACCGGCATAGGCAGCTGCACAGTCCAAATCATTGCTGAAGACATAACCGAGTACGATGTAAGCGCAGGAATAGAGTCCGGCACCCAGTCCATCGAAAACCAGGAAACGGAGGCGGGTAATTCGGGACATACCGGCGAGAGGCGGCGTCACCGCGTCCAATGCAGGCACGAAATCTGCGATAACGAGAAGTGGAAGACCGTGTCGAGCAAAGGTGGCTTTCGCCGTTTCATCGTGGGCGTCAGGGTCTCGCGTAAGACGGTGTATGAAATGCAAGACCCTGTCGCCCTGGCGCCGGCCAGCTTCGTACCATGCCCAGTCCCCTGAAACACAGGCTGCGACAGCGAGAATGAGTGCGGCCGCAACCCCCATCTTGCCCGTTGCCGCGAGCGCCCCTGCTGCGAGCAGAAAAAGAGGTCCTGGTAAAGGCAACCCTAAGTGCTGCGCGAATAACCCACCAAATAGCACCGAGTAGCCATGCTTCCTAACGAACTGGAGGACAGCGTGCACATGTCTCCTACGGAGTTTGTGATGTAGCGACGGCAGCGATCCAGTCCCCGCAGGTATTGGCATAGGATTGCTGACGGCTTTCAGAGGAACTCGCTAGCGATGCGTGCGTTTGCAACGGCGTTAGCATTCGCGAGGAACTTGTAGATCCTTGGGGGGCTGGTATATGGCCCAATAAGGTGCACGCGATGAAATCCAGACCAGCCTGCATCATGTGCTTCCACATCTCCTGGGCGCTCTCCTGATTAAGAAAGGCTATAGCTTGCTCGCGGCTGACACTGCAGCCATGCTCGCTGGCCAATCGCATGAGATGAAAAGGTGTAATCTCGGCCACCACTCTGTCTCTGGTGCTCTTTTTCGTCATCTAAATGACTCCATAGACCGGACACCGCACAAAACCTTGTCGAGAGTGGAAAGCGACTACTGCAGGTACTGTGGCTTTGTAATGCCTAGCCGACGCATTTTGTGCTGAAGGGTCGTACGCTTCAATCCAAGCCGTTCGGCGGCTCCGCCACTGCCTGCTACACGGCCTGAAGCAGCGCTTAAGGCATCCATGATTACCTGTCGTTCGGCCTCTTGGAAGGTAGAGCCCTGTGTAGGAGCAGTGCCACGATACTCGACCAAAAGTCCGTCCGTCGGCACTCTTAGTTCTTGGCCAGGCGAAAGTATGACTGCGCGCTCGATGAAGTTTGCCAGCTCCCGGATATTTCCCAGCCATGCATTGTTCGTCAGAGCTTTCATGGTTGTCCTGGCAATGGAAGTTATCTGTCTTCCCATACGGCGGGAAAACTTTGACGCGAAATAGTTCACCAGCAAAGGAATGTCCTCGCGCCGATCACGGAGAGGCGGAATTTCAATCGGGAAAACGTTGAAGCGATAGAAAAGATCCTCGCGGAACTTCTGCTCGCGAATCATTGCCGCAAGGTCGCGATGCGTGGCGGCAATGATGCGCACATTGACGCTGATCGTCTTGGCGCTTCCCAGGCGTTCGAACTCTTGCTCCTGCACCGCGCGCAGTAATTTTGGCTGTAGTTCCAGGCTTATGTCGCCAATTTCATCCAGAAACAGCGAGCCCCCATCCGCCAGCTCGAATCTGCCCTTTCTTTGCATCAGGGCTCCGGTGAATGCTCCCCGCTCATGTCCGAACAGTTCACTTTCCAGCAGTCCCGAGGGAATCGCAGCGCAGTTCGTGCGTACGAAGGCGCGCCCACGCCGGGAACTGAGGTTGTGAATGGCATTCGCAATCAGCTCCTTCCCCGTACCCGTTTCCCCGTGCAGCAGAACGGTGGCATCGGTGGGTGCTACGATTGAGACTTGCTCCCGTACCTTTCGAATCGCTCGGCTCTTCCCAATGACGCCTTCGAACGAGTGCTCAGAGCTCATTTCTGATTCCAAGCGGAGCTGCTGGTCTTCGACCCCGCTGATGTTGGGAAAGCCTACGCCCGTGAGATCTCCCAGGTCTGTGAAAGCAATAGCTGCGTGCCCCATATCATTCTCCTACGTATCTAGCTATTTGTTAGAGTGACTGCCTAACCGCATGAACAGCTTGAATCTCAGCAAGCAGCTCAAACCTAGGTTCGTTAGCGGCGTGCTCCCATGCCAGGATCGATGCTATGTACTCTGCCATCTGCTGTGAACAGTTGAGCCTTTGCTTGACTCTCTTTGCCAGTGCGTAGATCCTATCCAGTTCCATAGGACATCCTTACAGGCGTACGCCCATTGCGTGGGCTAAAATAGGGTCACAGTCGTTAGCGATTAACAACTCAAATGCCTCTACGGCAATATCCTCTTCCAGGAAATCGCTCGACTTCAGGAAGGCGCTCGACTTGGCAAGTTCGAAACAGCGCTCAGCCGATTCGTGAAAGCTCTCTACCTCAGGCATAACGCCTCCTATCCCGAAACGCCACGCTCTTGTTCACTTCACTTCTTGAACTTTGAACTAGAGCCTGTGCTTCTGTTGATGAGCACATTATCCGACGGGGTTACACTTGCGCGCAGCCCCACATGGAGACAAATCGCGGACTCTTGAGAGGCGAGTAGCAGCCTCTTCTGAGCCAGGAAATTTGGGGGATTAACGAGACGTAGGACTGCTTTTGCGAGGCGGGGCTTCGACACGCTTCCACCCGAAAAGGCGAGCGTCGATCGACCACCGACCTGGTCCTAACATTGCGAGAGCGACGCTAGCAGTTCCCAGCAACAGCCAAAGCCATCTATCTCCGGGTAGCGTCAGGATCTTCCACCCTTCAACGAAGGCCACTATGGTACCTACAATGGGCGTCCATAAACCGAGTATCAAGAGAACCCCGGCTCCCAAAAGGATTGCGGAGGTTATTGTGATGTTTAGCGGAGGGTCGCCCCACAGCCGCAAGCCTGCGCGCACAAACAGTGCGGAGCCAACAACCATACGCAGGAGAAGCAAACCTGTGCCAGGCCAGCCGCCAGCGAATGTAGAATACAAACGTCGCAACACGCACCCTTTCGTACGGACCAGAGTCTCACATTGCTGACGCTCATCGATACCCCAAAGAGAGCCGTACTCGTGACTCTTTCGGGGCTGGCGTGTAGGGGCGTTGAGGAGACAGGCGGCGGAAACTACAGTTCGATAATTCCCCTCTTGAAGCCGATCATGGCGGCGTGGGTTCGATCGTTGGCGCCCAGTTTGGAAAGGATGGACTTGACTCGACTCTTGACCGTTTCTTCAGTAATGGAAAGCTGATCCGCAATTTGCTTGTTGGCGTTGCCCGCCGCGATCAAACGTAGCACAGCGATTTCAGCGGGCGTTAGCGCATCATCCGTGGCATGCTCGGCGATTTCATATGAGGCTTCGGGAGAAAGCGCTTTTTTACCGGCATGAACCGCCCGGATCGTTTCTATGAGTTCTTTGTGAAACGTCGTTTTTAAGAGGTAGCCTTTGGCCCCTGCTTTCATTGCTCGAAGAATCTGGACGTCGCCCTTGTAGGTAGTCAGCACGACGATTTTCGCATCGGGAAATTCTCCCCGGATCGCGACCATCGCATCGAAGCCGTTCATCTCCGGCATCTGCAGATCCATCAGCGTGATGTCCGGGCGATGCGTACGAAACTGCTGGATAGCCTCACGGCCGTTCGAAGCTTCGGCGACCAGAGTCATATCTGGTTGAGTGCCGACCAGTACCGCTATTCCCTGCCTTACCAGGGCGTGATCGTCAACTGCTAGAATCCGAATCTGAACTGACTCATTACTCACGCTCGATCGTTTCCTTTACATTGCTCTCTGTCGCGGAGCGCTCCCCAAAGTACAAGGCGCGCCGTGTAGATTTCTCGTACGCTTTCGATGCTGGAATAATCAGCTCGATCTCCGTACCGTTATCGACTTCAGTCCAAATCGTTAGCTTACCGCCCACTAGCTTGGCTCGTTCCCGCATGCCGGTCAAGCCGTAATGCCCTTCAAGTCCCTCTGTGCGAAGAACCTCGGGACGGATCCCTTTCCCATCGTCCCGAACGCGAATCCGGAAATTCCTCTCGTCGTAGTGGAGTTCGACCTCCACGCTGTTCGCTGCTGCATGACGAAAGGCATTGCGCAGCGCCTCAGCTGCCAGCCGGTAGATTTCATCTCGCAGGATCGGATGCAGACTTCGCGGGGTGCCTTCAACCAGCACTTCAAAAGGAGTGGAAGTCTGCTCGTTTTCCACTGCTGCCAATTCTTCCCCAACCGTCCGAATGGCTACCGCAAGGTCGTTCTTCTCCACCGTGGACATGCGCAAGCCTTGCACGGCATCCCTCCCCTCGCTGATCGCTTGAGATGCCTGATCGACTGCGGCTTCCAGTGTTTTGCGGGAATCGACCGCACCCTCCGGCAGCTTGTAAATAGCAGCTTGAAAGAGCGGCAAGAGCGACTGAAAACTTTGCAGCAGAGTGTCATGCAGCTCGCGCGCAATGCGTGTGCGCTCGCCGACACGCACGTCCAGCGTCATCTCGAACTGATGATGCAATTGCCGGACACGCCAGTGGTAGGCCCCCCACAGCAGCGCCAGGAAGAACACCGCGCACAGGGCGCGAAACCAGTTTGTTTGGTAATACGCGGGTGTGACGGAGAAGTCCAGCCTTGCAGGGGTATCGTTCCATACGCCGACACTGTTGGACGCGACTACGCGGAACGTATACTTCCCGGGAGGCAGATCCGTGTAGAACGCCTGCCGGCGCGTACCGGCGTCGTGCCAATCACGGTCATAGTTGTCGAGCCGGTAGCGAAACTTTACCCTCTGTGGAATCAGGAACGTGGGGGCGGTGTAATCAATCTGCAGGTCACGGGGGTGCGGGGAAAGCTTAACGTTATCTGTGGCCGGGAACTCCTTTCGGTCAACAACAACCGATTCGATGTAGGTCTCCGCCGGTTCGGCTTTTTTCGAAAACTTGGACGGATCCACCATCTGCACGACGATGCCGGTGGCAAACCATACGCGACCGTCCGGCGACAAAGCCGCTGCATTGAAAGATGGTCGCCCTGGGCGGGCCCCGTCCAAGGTGTCGCTGAGGCGGCTGTGAAGTACCGCTTCCGGGTTGACCCACCATCGCTCAAGCTCGGAGTCTGCGAAGTCGACTATGCCGCATTCAGTGAAGAGCCACCAGTGCTTCTCTTTGTCCTTGACGGCAGAAGTGACGAGGTCACATGGAAGTCCGTTCTTTTTCGCCAGGCGCTGCACTTTGCCCAATCGAAGTCCCAACAGCCCCTCCGGTGTGGCTACAAGGACAGAACCGTCTGCCTCGGGCAGAACTTGGGTGATTGGGCCGCGTACGTCCAGCGGAAACTTCTGCACTGAGCCACGGCGAAACAGAACGAGGTCTTTGCCGCTCGAGATCCAAATTCCACCATGCGGGTCCGCGGCTAAATGATGTCCCGGCTGAGAGAACTGTTCACGCACCTTAAAATCGTGGATGCGTAGAAGCCTTTGCGACCTGCCTAGACCCTGGACCCAAATATCTCCGTCAATGTCCTCCGCGATTCCAGTCACTAGCCCAAGCGGCTGGTGATCCGGTTCGGGAATGCGAAAAAAGTGGCCATTCTTGAATAGATACAGGCCGTCATAAACTCCGACCCATAAGTTCCCGGCCCGGTCTTCCAACATGGAGGAGACTTGATCACCCGGGAGGCCCTTTCCCCAGCGAATGGAGGAGACTGTACCGTCCTTCTCGATGTGATCGAGCGAGTCACCATTTGCGACCCAGATGCTGCCGTCTCGGCTAGCCACAAGACCGACGGCTGCATCCGGCCCCAAGCCTTCAGCGGCCGAGAAAGTGGTGACGCGCGGATCGCGAAAACTGTCGATTCCGTTCGTTGTCGCAGCCCAGACAATCCCTTCTTTGTCTTCAAACAGATGGTTAACGGAATCGCTGGACAAGCCTTCCGCCCGACCGTAATGCTCCACAGCATTGCCCCGTATTCGAAACAGTCCGTTGCCTATAGTGCCCACCCAGAGGCAGCCGTCGCGATCGAAGGTCAGGGACTGCACGGCGAGTTTGCTGCCATCGAGTTCAGGCGTGACGAATGACTGGAAGACGCCACTCATCAATCTTCCAAGACCCATCCCCGGTCCCTGGGGCAGCAGGCCGACCCAGAGAGTTCCATCCGGGCCAAGTGCCAGTGAGCCTACCCCGTTTCCGGTGTTGGATTTGAGCGCCTTAATCGGATATGTTTGGGACACTCCTTCGTGCCAGTGAATAACCGTCGTCTGTCCTCCCAGCCAGAAACCGCCGTTATCGTCGGTCGTTAAAACAAAGCCGCCCGAGGGCATGGTTATCCCGTCGTGCGCGCCGAAACACTTCATCTCGCGGTCGTTAACACGGCAGAGGGGGTTCATTACTGCTTGGTTCTCGGCTCGCATGATCCACAGCCAGCCGTCGGGCCCCTCGATCACGTTGTTAGGCCCCCAAAGACCTTGCAACGCATAATGAGCAGCGACAGTTCTGCCTTTCAGGTGAAGAATCTCATCGGGGCCCAGCGCCCAGAGCCCACCTGCGCGGTCGCCATAAACGTTGACAACGGGATTTACGTTCTTACCGTCGGAGGACAGCGATCGAGGAAGAAACTGAACACCGTCAAATCTGTACAGGCCCTGGCCCAGGGCGGCGAACCACAAGAAACCATCGGAGGTTTGGGCAATTGAAAACATGCCGGCGGGTGCGGAACCGTCCTCGATCCGCCAGGATTTGTGTATGTATTGGGTGAGACGTTTGTTCGGATCGAGGGCGTGAACCGCGTTCGGAAGTAACAAGACGCTGATGAGACAAGAGCCCAGCGTCGCCGCAATCGCGCGGGCACACTTGAAACGAAACAGAAACGGTCGGCGAGAAGTCATCTTCCCCATCTGGCGAGCCGCGTCGGATACCAACCGAACGATCGCATGTCGCTAAAAAAGACCAGAAAAATGCCCTGAAGCGACACTACAGGGAAATGATTGAGGGGTACCGACGCCCCGATGCAAGCTACTGTAACACTCTCATCCTCCATTGTCAGTTCGGCTCGCCTATCAACAACAGGACCGGCCCCCAGTTCGGCTACTCGACGCAGACGCTCGCCCGCAGTCTCGGCTCCGGCGGCGGCCAGAGCGGCGGCCTCAATCCGCTGTACCAGATTGGCGGCCCGCGCTCGATCCAGTTGGCGCTCAAGCTGCAGTTCTAAACCGCAGACTACAGAGTTCGAACACTCCCGCCTTGCCCATTGACAGCTCTGCCGAAATCCTGACGTCCCTATGTTTCAATCTGGGCATTCCGAACACGTATTGACTTTTGGCTCGCCGCTAAGAGCTAGAGAACGCACGCTCGCCGAGCGTAGGAAATTTGGAGATCCGCATGCATTAGCCAATGAGTCGCAAGTCTGTGCGACTTGAAGTTGGCGGATCCAGCGCTTACGCGGGGATCAAGAAGGACTTGATTGAAATGTTGTCATTCGTATTGGTCGTTAGTTTGCTGCTCGCGGCGATGCTGCATGAGTGCGGACACTATCTCTGCGCACGATTTGTCGGGGTGCGAGTGAAGAAGTGGCGCGCCGTATACATGGTGCGTGAATCGGGGACGCCTGCGCAGAATTTGGCTATTTCTGTGTGTGGCCCGATGACAAACTTTGTGCTCGCAGGCGCGATCATGCTCACCCCCTGGTTTCATCTGTACGCAATCGCATTCTGTCTGGCCAACTGGTGCGTGGGTTTCTTCAACGTTTTGCCGATTCGCTATTCGGATGGATCCCGCATCGCCGCCCTGCTAACCCAAATGGCGAACGTACACGCTTGACGGCACGTGAAAATGCGCCGCACAACTTTATTGGGTCGCGCCGAAGCCGCGTAGGACATTCATCCGCTGGTTTGTGGAACGAAAGCTTCGTTGCGATCCCAAGACCGGCGACTTTCCTTATCCCTGCTCACCTCCGCGAAGGTTCGTCAACCCCCTTGGAGTTCACTTGGTCAGACACTCCACCTCGGTCCTACAGAACATAACGTGTACTTGCGAGTGGGGACCGCAGCATGGCTCCAGATGCTTGAGACTCGGAATTGTGTGACAAGCACAGGTACAAAGGCGAGCGCAATGGCAACTTAACTCTGGGGGTTGTCAAGAAAGTGGCTGGATGCGTCATTAGAATTACTCCTACCTCTCGCTGAACTACGTTTTTTGTACGACCACGATGGAACAGTCGAACCCGGCGGCCGTGTCATCTTTTCGGCAAGTGCCCACGGTTCGGGGCCACGCCGTTGTTTCGTCGGGATGCACGCCAAGTCGTGCCAGTCGTTCTAAGACCACGGAGGCTTCAGTCTTGGTCTCAGCGATCCGCCGGCGCAGTTCGTGGTCCCTGAGTTCGGGAGGTGCGGACGCTTCAAGCATTTCCCGGCGTACGCTGATCTGGCACAACCTCTTCCTCAATGCGTCAATATGCCGTCGGGTCCACAAATATTTCTCCATAATCTCTCGATTCGCAGCACCTGCCTGCTAGCTTTTTAGAGCAACTGAACTGCCGTTCAAAGTCAGACGAGCTGAGTGGCGGTTGGCCCAGCTCCGGGACGGTCATCTACAAGCTGATTGACCACTAACCGGCAAAGATGCCGGTCATTGGGCAGTAAGGGTGAGCAGGGCGCCATCCCTGTCCAGGCAGATTTGCTTATCGCGACCGTGTTCGACCATCGATTTGGAACTCAGCATTGGCGCTGGCAAGCGGTTACCGTTCGCCATTGCCGAACCCGCCAAGTTCGTGCTTCGCGGTTCTTACCCACCGCACTGGCACGATTCGTGCATAACTCAATGTCGAAGCTGATTGTGTATAAGCGTCGCTAGACCCGCCCAGCCAGTCAGCGGAACCAAGGAGTTCCAAACATGACAGCAATCGCAGTTGCCGAACAACCATCCACGCTTTCATTGAGTGCTTACGGACGAGCACGGTCGACCGTGCAAGGAGCTCCTCTGAGTCCTGACGAAGTCGAAAAGATCGACGCATACTGGAGAGCATGTAAGTACCTGGCGCTGGGCATGATTTACCTTCAGGAAAACCCTCTGCTAAAGGAGCCGCTTAAGCCGGAACAGATCAAGAACCGGCTCCTCGGACACTGGGGTTCCAGCCCCGGCCTTGCATTTATCTACATTCACTTAAGCAGGCTGATCAAGAAATACGGTCTTGACATGATTTTCATGGCGGGGCCAGGCCATGGAGCGCCAGGCGTCCTGGGCCCTGCGTATCTGGAAGGCACGTACTCTGAGATCTACCCCGAAAAGAGTGAAGATGAAGAAGGTCTTCGCGAATTTTTCAAGCAATTCTCGTTTCCAGGCGGAGTTGGCAGTCATTGCACCCCAGAAACTCCAGGCTCCATCCACGAAGGCGGCGAGCTGGGTTACGTTCTCTCGCACGCTTGCGGTGCTGCTTTCGACAACCCAGGTCTGATCGTCGCCGCGGTAGTCGGAGATGGTGAGTCAGAAACCGGTCCGCTGGCGACCTCCTGGCACATCAGCAAATTTCTCAACCCCATTCGCGACGGCGCCGTGCTGCCCATTCTGCACCTGAACGGTTACAAGATTAACAACCCGACACTTCTTGCTCGCATTACTCACGAAGAATTGGGAAATCTGATGTCGGGCTACGGCTGGACACCTTATTTCGTCGAGGGATCCGATCCGGACACGATGCACCAGGCCATGGCAGCAACCGTCGAACATTGCGTCCGTGAGATTCGGGAGCGGCAGGCCGAATGCCGTGCAACGGGTGTCGCTAAACGCCCGCGCTGGCCCATGATCGTGCTGCGCAGCCCTAAGGGTTGGAGCGCGCCGCTGGAGGTGGAAGGGCACAGGCTCGAGGGTTTTTGGCGTGCGCACCAAGTTCCACTGACAGATGTCAAGAAAGATCCCGAGCAACTGCACATGCTGGAAAACTGGATGAAGTCGCTGAAGCCGGAAGAGCTTTTTGACGCGACCGGGAAGCTGATTGGTGAACTGAAGGAGCTGGCGCCAACTGGCACTCAGAGAATGAGCGCGAATCCCCACGCCAATGGCGGACTTCTTAAGAAAGCCTTGCGCCTTCCCGACTTTCGGGATTATGCGATCAAGTTCGAGCGGCCCGGAACATTTGAAACTGAAAATGTCCCGCCTCTGGGCAATTTCCTCCGCGACGTCATGAAGCTAAACATGACTAATTTCCGCGTCTTTGGGCCGGACGAAACCACGTCAAACAAGCTGCAAGCCATCTATGCGGCTGCTAAGAAGTTCTGGATCGCTGAGTACTTTCCCGAAGACAGCGACGGAGGTGAACTGGCGCCGGACGGCCGGGTCGTGGAAATGCTGAGCGAGCACACGATGGAAGGCATGCTCGAAGGCTATTTGCTTACCGGTCGCCACGGATTTCTGTCCAGCTATGAAGCTTTCGTACACGTAATCGACTCGATGTTCAACCAGCATGCCAAGTGGCTGGAGATCTGCAATCACCTGTCGTGGCGGCAGAGGATTGCATCCCTGAATCTTCTGATCACTTCGACGGTATGGCGCCAGGACCACAATGGATTCACGCATCAGGATCCAGGCTTCCTCGATGTGGTGCTGAACAAGAGCGCTGCCGTCACGCGAATCTACCTGCCTCCCGATAGCAATTGCCTGTTGTCGGTCGCTGATCATTGCCTGCGAAGCGAAAACTACATCAACGTCATCGTCTCCGATAAGCAGATTCACCTGCAGTACCTGGATATCGATGCTGCGATCCAGCACTGTACTAAAGGTATTGGCATCTGGGAATGGGCGAGCAACGATCAAGGCGGCGAGCCGGATGTCGTCTTTGCATCGGCCGGAGATATCCCGACCCAGGAGGCGCTAGCCGCGACGGCCCTACTGCGCCATGAGTTCCCACAACTGAAAATCCGCTTCGTGAATGTCGTGGATCTGTTCAAGCTGGAACCATCTACCGAGCATCCTCACGGGTTGCCGGACAGGGATTACGACTCGCTGTTCACAACGGACAAGCCAATCATTTTCAATTTTCATGGCTATCCTTGGCTGATCCATCGCCTGACCTATCGCCGCAAGAACCAGACCCTGCACGTACGCGGCTACAAGGAGAGGGGAAATATTAATACTCCGATGGAGCTGGCGATCAACAACGAAACTGACCGCTTCAGCCTGGCAATGGATGCGATCGACCGCACGCCGTGCCTGCAGAAAATAGGTGGCCACGCGAAGGAGAGATTCCGGAATCTGCAAATTGCGTGCCGAAGTTATGCGTACGAGCACGGAATCGATGCTCCGGAAACTACCGGATGGAAATGGCCGTACTGATCGGGCTTAGTTTGAGGCGCGCGCATGGAGGGTGGCCGGGATCGTATCTTACCGGCCACCTGAAATCTTCACCACTGACTACAGCACCTGCAAGGACTCCGCATAGCACAATCAACAGTTGCTCCCGTTCCCACCACCAGCCGGGCTAAAAGGAATGGACATGACCTGCATCAACACTATCCGAATGCCGACCATGCTGGGCGAACCCACCGTTCCTCCTTGGGGGTAGCCACAGAGTATCCGCGACATACAGTAGCTCCAAGGTTGGTTGTTGTCCTGCTTCGAAGAAGACAATAGACTGCTCAACGACTACCGCTAAAATCAACCCAATCTCTTCGCCTCGGTAGTTAAGTCACGCAGCCACTGAAACGCCGGCAAAGACATCATCTCTTCGGTCCAGCGCCAGCGCCAATTCCCGTCCGCACGTCCCGGCAGGTTCATCCGCGCCTCTGCGCCCAGACCGAGCAAATCCTGGAGCGGCGCAATCGCCAGCGCTGCAACCGAGTTCCACGCCAGTCGCATCAGCGCTGCGGGCGCTTCAACGCTGTCTTTGAGCGGCGGAAGCGCGTTTCGCCGCTGCTGCTCCGGCATCGCATCAAACCATTCCTTCGTCGTTGGATTGTCATGGGTGCCGGTGTAGACGACGGTGTTGTGGATGTAGTTGCCAGGCAGATACGGATTATCGCTGTGACCGTCGAATGCAAACTGAAGGACTCGTGTCCCGGGAATTCCAAACTGATCGCGTAGCTGGTAGACATCCGGAGTAATGAGGCCGAGGTCTTCGGCGATGAATGGAAGCTCGCCCAGCTCCCGCTTTGCGGTTTCGAAGAACTCGGCACTCGGCCCTGCTACCCACTGGCCTGCTTGCGCCGTCGGCGCACCGGCGGGCACATGCCACGCAGCCGCAAATCCACGGAAGTGGTCGAGCCGAATCACGTCCACATGCGCCAACAGTGCTCGCATACGATCGATGCACCAGCGATAACCGGTAGCGCGAAGGGCCTCCCAGTTATAAACGGGATTGCCCCACAATTGCCCCAGCGCGCTGAAGTAGTCTGGAGGCACGCCGGCGACGAAGCGCGGTCTCGAACGCTCGTCTAGCAGGAACAGTTCGGGGTTGGCCCACACATCGCTCGAGTCAGGAGACACGAAAAACGGCAGATCGCCAATCAGGCGCACGCCCTTCGCTTCCGCATATTGCTTCAGCGCAGCGCCTTGGCGGAAGAGCAGAAACTGCGCGAAGCGATACTGATCGACCTTGGTCGCCAGCTTCCGCCGCACGTCACTGAGCGCCGCTGGTACGCGCCGCACCAGTTCCTTCGGCCACTCGACGAAGTAGGCGCCACCAAATTCGTCCTTCAGGGCGCGAAAGAGAGCGTAGTCATCAACCCAGTGCGACTGCTCGAAACAGAACTGCTGGTATTCGGGTAAAAGATTCTTGCGGGAGTTGAGGTTCTTCCAGGCTATCTCCAGCAGCTTGTGCTTGAATGCAATGACGGCGTCGTAATCGACCACGTTCTGCGGAAAGTCGCACGCGCAATCGGCCGCGGTGAGCAGCCCGTCGAGAACAAGCTGCGCGGGGCTGAGGAGCAGGCCGTTGCCGGCGAACGACGACATAGGCTGGTACGGCGAGTTCTGGTATCCCGTCGGACCCAGCGGCAACGACTGCCACCACCCTTGACCGGCGTCGTGAAGACGGTCGATCCATGTAAAGGCGCCAGCGCCCAAATCGCCGATGCCGTACGGCGAGGCAGAGAGGTCACGTGCAAAAGCAGTCCTGATGAGCGGTATTCCGGCGGAAACAATTGCGCAGAACCGGCACTGGTTTCCGCGCCAAGCTGTGTAGCTTCCGTCACGCTAGGACTCCAAGGCACGGTTCACTATCTCCTCAGCTTCATGGAGAATGGCCTCGAGGTGCGCCTCGTCCTTGAAGCTCTCGGCATAGATCTTGTAAATGTTTTCTGTGCCAGAAGGCCGCGCCGCAAACCACCCGCTGGCCGCCACTACCTTCAGCCCGCCGATCGGAACATTATTACCCGGGGCCGTCGTCAGCTTCGCGACAATCGGCTCACCGGCGAGCTCGTTGTCGAGAACCTCGAGTGCGGTGCGCTGCGCAGGCTCGGATGCTGCATGAGTGTCCTTACCCACGTAAAGCAGGCCATCATAGCCTTGCTCGCGCCTGTAGTCGCAAATAGCTTGTGTGATGGCGAGGATGTGAGACTCGGTAAACGTCCCGTGCAGTGGCGAGCCACGGTGCCCGCTGGTTCCAAACTTGACTAGCTGATTCGGGTCTTCTGTATCCGGACGGCACTGATAGTACAGCGCCTCCAGGCGTGCAACGTCGATCAGCAGCTCTTTCGGTGACGGCTTGCCCGCCAACGAAGAAATACTCCTGGGGTGGGTTGCGGTGGGGCGTGCTTTTACAGTACTGGACATGGCTCTGCCTTCCAAATCTCCGTTGCATACTCCGAGATAGTGCGGTCGCTGGAGAACCTACCCGAGCTGGCAACATTCAGAATTGCCTTGCGGGACCACGCATCGGGATCGGCATAGAGTGCGCCGAGCCGCTCCTGCGCCTCGACGTACGAAGTGAGGTCCGCCAGATGCATGTAGTGGTCGCCCGCCGTGAGCAACGTCTCCCTCAGCGGATCGAAGATACCCAGCTCGTAGCGGTTGAAGTAGCCTGAGAAGATCAGGTCGAGCGCTGCGCGGGTTTCCGGTTCGTTCTCGTAATGCCAGTGCGGGTTATACCAACCGCGGCTGTTCTGCACCTGCTCAACGGTCAGGCCGAACAGGAACATGTTGTCTTCGCCCGCTGCCTCGGCCATCTCGATCGTCGCACCGTCGCGAGTTGCCACCGTCAATGCACCGTTCATCATGAACTTCATGTTGCTGGTGCCGCTGGCTTCATAGCCGGCGGTAGAAATCTGGTTGGAGACATCGCTGGCGGGAATCAGTCGTTCGGCAAGCGAGACATTGTACTCAGGTAGGAAAACCACGTTCAGGCGTCTTCCAACGGCCGGGTCGTTATCAATTACACTGCCGAGATTGTTGATGAACTTGATGATGACCTTGGCCAAGTGATAGGCAGGAGCGGCCTTGCCGGCAAACAGGAAGGTACGCGGCGCCATTTCAAGGTTGGGATTTTGCCGAATGCGGTTATAGAGCACCACGATTCGCAATGCATTCAGCAACTGCCGCTTGTATTCATGGATTCGCTTTATCTGGCAATCGAAGATTGTGTTCGGATCCGCTATCTTCCCTGACGTTGACCTGAGCCACTTTGCAAAGTCGACCTTGGCATCGTGTTTTGCGCATAGGAAACTGCTGCGAAAGCTCTTGTCTTCTGCGCTGCTTTTCAGCCTGGCAAGCTCCGTGAGATCGGTCGTCCACTTAGAGCCGATGGCATCCGTGATAAGGCGGCTCAGCGCTGGATTCGCCTCCAGCAGCCAGCGTCGCGGTGTCACGCCATTGGTCTTGTTGCTAAAACGCTCGGGAAACATCTCGGCAAGATCCTTGACCACGGTCTTGCGCAGCAATTCCGAATGGACCTTCGCGACCCCGTTTGTGCTGTGCGAGCCGACAATAGCCAGGTTCGCCATGCGTATCTGGCGCTGCGGCTTCTCCTCCACCAGGCTCACGCGCTCGACGCGGCCTTCGTCGCCGGGGTACCGCGTCCGCACCTCATCGAGCAGGCGCCGGTTGATCTCGTAGATAATTTCAAGCTGGCGAGGCACCAGCATCTCAAACCATTCGACCGGCCATTTCTCGAGAGCTTCGGGCAGCAGTGTGTGATTCGTGTAAGCGAGCGTCTTCTTGGTCAGTTCCCAGGCTTCATCCCATCCCAATCGTGCATCGTCCAAAAGAATCCGCATCAACTCGGCGACGGCCATGGAAGGATGCGTGTCATTGAGCTGTATGGCTACTTTCTCCGGCAACTGGCTCCAGTCGTTTCCATTTCGCTGGAACCTCCTTATAAGGTCGGCCAGGGAGCAGGCGACGAGGAAGTACTCCTGGACAAAACGCAGCCCTTTTCCGGCAGTGGTAGAGTCGTCGGGGTACAAAACGCGGGTCAGAGATTCGGCGCCCAGCCTGCCGGCAAGGGCGCCGACGAAGTCCCCCGCCCCGAATTCCCGATAATCGAAATAGTCAGGAGCGGCTGCGGCCCAGAGCCGCAGAGTATTCACTGTCTTTCCGTCATAACCTACTACAGGTCGATCGAAGGGTATGCCAATGAGGGTCGAGGGCCGGCCAGGAACCGGCTCCAAGATTCCGCCCTTCAATGCGATGGAACAGTTCATCTTGACTGCTACCGCCTCTACCGGTCGAGCGACTTCCCAGGGATCGGCTTCACGCAGCCAGTTGTCGGGATTCTCCTGCTGCCAGCCGTTGGCGAACGACTGCTTGAAGATGCCGTACTCATAGCGCAAACCATAACCCGTCGCCGGCAGTTGCATGGTTGCCATGGAGTCGAGGAAGCAAGCCGCAAGGCGTCCAAGACCTCCGTTCCCGAGTCCCGCATCAGGCTCCTGCTCGACTAGGTCAAGCCAATCGATTCCCCTTTCCTGCACCGCCGACCGTACATAAGGATCGAGCAACAGGTTCGTAATGTTATTTGCCAGCGAGCGCCCGATGAGAAACTCCATCGAGAGGTAATACACGCGTTTGGGATTCTGCTCCACGTAGGTCTGCTTCGTAAGCACCCATCGCTGCGCAAGAACGTCTCGGATCGAGCGCGCCACCGCTTCAAAGCGCTCCCGCGATCGCGCCTGCCTGGGATCGATTACGCGGTCGAAGACGAGATGCCGCTCATAGAGCGCATCGTCCCCCCCGGTAAACGGGATGGGGCCGCAGCCATACTGACGGAGAAGCTGTGCAAACTGAGCTGAGTCGGTGGGGGCAGTCGAATCGTTTGTAGTGACGCGGCGGGTAGCAGTCTCGGCTGTCATATCTTTCCTAACTCCCTTCTTCAGACCTGGCTGGTTGTAGGACCTGTGCGGATGTCTCGCGAGTAGCAATGTTAGCTGCCGTCACATGATGGTCGTTGTTCCAGAGTCGAATGACGGGCTGTGACAGGTTACGCTCGTAGCTAAGAATACTCAGGCTGTCTGTGCTCAGTAAGAGGTGCCGCGCGGTGAGACCAGGAGCGAAATTCATCCAGCGGTCAGCCAGTATCCGGAGGAAGTGCCCGCTAGAGAACAGCAGGACGTTTCCCTCTACGTTTCGAATGCGCTCCACCACGCGATCGGCTCTGGCACCGATCTGCGCCGGCGTCTCTCCGCCAGGACATCCGTCGCGAAACAGATTCCAGTCGGGACGCTCGGCAAGAATTTCTTCCAGGCGTCGACCCTCATAGACGCCATAATCCCATTCCACCAGGTCTGGATCCACCTGGGCGACACTGCCGAATCCGGCGAGCTCGCACGTGCGCCTGGCCCGCTGCAGCGGACTTGTGAACACTGCCCCAAAGGTCAGGCCTCCCAAGCGTTGCCCAAGCTGCGATGCATTGCGCTCGCCGTTGGACGTGAGCGGCAGGTCTTTGCGCCCCGTATGCTGACCGGAAAGAGTGGCGGTCTCTCTATGGCGGGCTAGATAGACTGCGGGAAGGGCTTGGGTCATAAAGTCTTCCTTATAGAAATCCTCGCGGGTATCGAAAGGGCGGCCTACCGTATCAGCTTCCAGCCCTCGACCGCCAGGGTGTCGAGTCAACGTTCCACTACTTGCTTCCCGGAACAGCCCTGGATTGTTGCTCCTCTCCGCTGTCCTTGCTGAATTCCTGTCTCGATGTACGCACTGTCGGTGCGCCATTCGGTCTTGTCCTCCCACAATGCAGTCGGGGGTTGGTCCGGCAGCGCATCGCCAATTTGGTAGAAAAAATGCTTCTTGACTGCTGGAGCGGGAATTGAGGACAAGAATGTTCATCGCGGCCACATCCTGAACGGCGGTCGCCAATGAGCAAAGCAACCGGAGTACCAATGAGGGCGTTCGTTAAAACGGGCAAACGCCGGTGTGCTAGCAGGCTTTTGATTATCTGGTTGCTTCAGCAAGCCCCAAATAGGTAGTGTGGAGGCGTGCCCCGACCGTCATTCCCAAGAACGCTCCGCCAGTTTCAGTCCGACTTTGCCACGGAGGAAGCCTGCCAGCGATATCTGGCAGCTTGTCGGTGGCCGGATGGGTTCATGTGTCCGCGATGTGGGTATACAAAGGCCTATGAGTTGGCGAACCAACGGCGCCGTCAATGCTCCAAGTGTCGCTACCAGGTCTCGTTGACATCTGGGACCATCCTCCATCGGACGAAGATTCCCCTGACCTACTGGTTCTGGGCGGCATATCTGATGACCACGGACAAGCGCGGCGTGTCCGCCCTACTTCTGCAGTGTCAACTGGGCCTGACCTGCTACGAGACCGCATGGATGATGCTGCACAAACTCCGCCGGGCGATGGTGAACGCGGCTAGGGGACCTCTGCGCGGCGAGGTGGAGGTGGATGAGACGTGGATTGGTGGTGAACAAGCTGGTCTCCGGGGGAGCCGACAGCTCAAGCAACGAAGGGCAGCTCTTGTCCTTGTGGCGGTCGAAAAGCATGGCCGAGCTTCGGGTCGAGTCCGCATGAGCGTGATTGCCGACTTCAAGGCCGTCACCATCATGTCGTTTCTCACCGAGCACATCGCATCTGGGGCCACTATCTATACGTACGGCCTTAAAAGTTTCTCAGGTCTGGTCGAGGCTGGTTTTAAACATGTCGCCCGTAGCCAACCTCTCCGGTCGCAGTTGCGCCAAGGCGCGAAGCCCGCTGTCCCGCTTGCCGATCGGGCGATTGGAAACCTGCAATAGTGGCTGATCGGAACCTACCACGGAGTGAACAAGGAGCAACTCCAGGTTTACCTCGATGAATTCGTCTTTCGGCACAACCGTCGAAAGACACCGGCAGCCGCATTTCAGACACTGCTTGGCTTCGGGACCGCTCCCAGATCAACTATGTACGAGCAAATTCGGGGAGCGAGAGATCTTAACCGCAATCTATTGGGGCTTGCTGAAGCAACCAGATAACCAGAAGCAGGCTAGCTGTGCTTCGTCCAGCCAATCCTGGGGCAGACTGCCGGTATACCGGCAGTGTAGAGAGCAGGGTGGCTAAGTGATCGTGTAAGCACGTCGGATTTCATGAGCTCTTCGGACTGAGCTACTGTTGACATTTGTTTGGCAATAGCCGTGCTGGTCTTAAGGATAGTTCTGGCAGGTGTCTACAAATGTGATTGTAGGGCTGACACTCGCTGCACCGTCGATTTGGGTCAGCTATCCATCCAGACTAGAGGCGAGGATGGAACAGCCAAACTATTGCTATACATACAAACCGACAGATACTTCTCCCCAGGACGCTCCTTCCAGGTTATTAAAGGGGGACATGAAGAGTCTTTTCCTCCTTTCCTTGATGCTCACAGCGGACGTGGACTCGGCGGAGTCTTGCTTCGCTTCTACTTTGGACGATTGTATTAGTATGAAGTCCAGCGTTAGCGAGTGGACGAACGGCTGGACGCGACGCGTGCTTGTGCACAATGCGATTGCGATGCTCCGGCCCACAATTGATGATGATGAGCACCTCGTGAGATGCAACCTGGCACTCCACCCTGCGTTGCATGCCGTTATGCGACTCAAGAACTTCGAACGTTTCGCTTTCGTCCTATCAATATTGGAAGGCTATTCAGACCATGCCTGCTCCGTGCTGCTTGGGTCTTCTTCCCGGGACATTATGGCCGCAAAGGTTCGAGTCCTCGAGAATCTTGCTGCCAACCTAAATGCTTGCTTGCCCGAAGTTCGTCAGAACTGGGTACGGCACAATTGACAGATACGGTTCGCGCACGAATATCCCACAGTTTACTTAAGGGCGAAATCTGAGTTCGGCTGAATGGTGGACAGCGTGCAAACAAAGCTCTGGGACTCCGCTATACGCGAGGCCCCGAACTTTCATCAGGAGAGGTAAGTTGGAAATGATCAAGAATTGTTGCTTGAGTCTTCTCTGCATTGCGCTTGCGATGCCAGTGCTCGCGCAGGACAACCAGCGGCTAAAGGATGCTAGCGGGGTGTTGAAGGAAGTGCTGAACAGCAAAACCGGCATTCCGCAAACGACTTTGGACAACGCCATTTGCGTGGTGGTCTTCCCGAACGTCAAGAAGATTGGCGCCGCTGTAGGGGTCACCTATGGACGGGGCGTTCTCGCCTGTCGTGCCGGGTTGCAGGCGGACAGCGCATGGAGCGCACCCGCCATGTACTCGCTCGATGCGGGCAGCATCGGCCCGCAGTTCGGCGGCTCATCCACCGACTGCGTTGTGCTGGTTATGACTGAGCCAGCAGCTGAGAAGATCCTTTCCGGCAAGTGGAAGCTTGGCGCGGATGCAGGCGCGTATCTCGGTTCCTCGGGAGCTACCACCCAAGGACTGACTGGTGGCAGCCGGGGCGCGCAGGTCGTCATGTATGCGCGCGCTAACGGCGGCGTCTTTGCTGGAGCGTCCATCGGTAACGCCTCCATTACAAGCGACGATAAGGCAAACCGCGAACTCTATGGTCGTCCGATAACCGCGACGGAAATCGTGCGCGACAGCAAGGTCACCGTCCCCGATGTAGCCCAGCCGTTCATGGCCGCGCTGCCGCAGACAACCAAAAGCAACTGATATCTCCACTCGAACGAACCTCGCCCCACCCGGCAAAGCTGAGTGGGGCCTTTTTATCTCCCTGGGCATTCCAAATCGCGAGTGCCCAAATATAGGCACTGCCTGGAGGCAACGAGCGTCCCAGGAATTTACTCCCGCTTGCAACTCATGCAGCTAATGATACTTACCAGTCCCTATACAGGGACGATGTCTCTTTGCGTCGTTGGCCACAGGCTTGCAATGACCATATACAGTTCGGCATGAAGGCCGTTCCTGTGAGTTGAATGTATGGAAGCGGACGTTCCGCAGCAGATTTCGTTCGAAGGCCGAATCAGCGTGGACAACTCCAACGAGATGCGGGACAGGCTGGGCGCAGCCTTGAAGCTCAAACCGCGAGAGTTAACAGTGGATTTATCACAAGTCACTTCCATTGACATATCCGGTTTAGCCACATTGCTTGAGGCGACTCGCATCGCGCGGCGTCAGGGGACGCGGCTGGCGATAACTGGAATTCACGGGCAGGTACAGCTTTTGTTCGAAATCAGCCGTCTCGACCAAATACTCGATACAGCTGCGGAGCAGCAAAGCGCATGAACGTATTCGAAGACATTGGCGGTGCCGTGGTGCAGAACTTCGCCTACGTCGGCGGGCTGAGCGACCAGTTCTGGTCGGGCATTCGTGCGCTGCCACGCGTGCTTCCGATTATCGGCAAACGAGGCCGCTGGCAGACGGCAATTCGGCAGATGGCGGCCATCGGAGTCGCCGCGCTACCCATGATAGCCATCATGGCTGCCTCTACTGGAATGATTCTGGCGCTGCAAGGCGCGGCGGAACTGCGGCGGTTCGGGGCTCTGCGCTATGTCATCGACCTCGTGGCGCTGGGCTTTACCCGGGAGCTGGGGCCGCTGTTGACAGCTATCGTGGTGAGCGGGCGATCCGGATCGGCCTTCTCCGCCGAGATCGGAACCATGATGGTCACCAACGAGATTGACGCGTTGCGGACCATGGCGCTTGATCCCATTGAATTCGTTGTGGCCCCTAAGTATCTAGCCGCCATCGTCATGGTTCCGTGCCTGACCATCATGTGCAACGTCTTTGGCATTCTGGCTGGCGCCGGGTTCATGTATCTCAGCACGAAAATGACGCTGGGAATCTACATCAAGTACGTACTCGATTCGATTTTGCTGCGCGACGTCCTGAGTGGACTTATCAAGAGTCTTGCGTTCGCCACCATCATCGTCCATGTGGGATGCATGGAAGGCTTCCGAGTGCGCGGTGGGCCGGAGGCGGTAGGGCGCTCGACGACCTCAGCCGTTGTGCGATCGACCTTTCTCGTGATTCTGGCGGACCTGTTCTTTACCGCCTTCTTCTACCTAGCGAGGTTGCAGTAGCTATGGCGAGTCCCGTTATTTCAGTTCGTGACTTGAGCGTTAGCTACGAGGGTCATCAGGTCCTCGAGCACGTAAACCTCGACATTCAGCCCAATGAAGTCATGGTGCTGCTGGGGGGTAGCGGTTCGGGCAAAACCACTCTGCTGCGCCATATCATCGGATTGGAACGGCCTTGCTCGGGCACTATTCTGGTGCGCGATGTCGATATCAACAATTGTTCTCGGGAAACCTTGAAAGCGATTCGCCGAAAAATAGGAGTCGCTTTTCAGGAGGCTGCACTTTTCAATTCGCTCTCGACGGAGGAGAACGTAGCACTGCCATTACGCGAATTAACCGATGTGGCTGAACCGGTTATCGGCATCATGGTTTACATCACGCTGGCGGCGGTAGGTTTAGCCGAAGCCGGCAAGCTTATGCCGCATGAGCTGTCTGGCGGCATGAAGAAGCGGGCGGCGGTGGCGCGAGCGATCGTTCTGGATCCCGACATCCTTGTGTTTGACGAGCCTTCGGCGGGCCTCGATCCTATCGTCTCCGCGGAGCTGGATGAGTTGATTCTTCTCCTGAAGAAAGCCTTCCGGATGACCATTTTGGTGGTCACGCACGAAATACCAAGCGCGTTCCGCATCGCGGATCGGATAGCAATGTTGCACAAGGGCTCGCTGCTCGCCGTCGAGGACAGGGACTTCTTTCGGGCTAGCGCTGATCCGCGCATTCGACAATTTCTTGATCGCATCCCCGACAAACTAGGCGAAGTTCCCGCCGTCCAGCAGCATTTGCGCGAGTTATCGGGCATGATAGGAGCGGCAAGTTGAAAAATACCGAGGCAAAAGTCGGCGCTCTGGTCGTGCTCTCAGCGGTAGTCTTGTGCGCAACCGTTTACTTCCTCGGCAGCGCGCAGTTCGGCCGCACGCGAACGCCCTATCGCTCGTACTTTAAGTACGCAGGCGGACTCGAGCCCGGAACAGATGTCCTGTTCGGCGGAATCACCGTGGGTAAGGTGACTGCGGTACGGCCGGATGCAAACGACCCGACGCGCATCGAAGTCGATCTTGAGGTCAAGCAGGGGACGCCGGTAAACGGCAAGTCCCTAGCCAAGCTGGGCTCGGTGAGCTTGATGAGCGCTCCCGTGTTGTCCATCACCACCGGCACGAATGACTCCCCCCGGCTGCAAGCAGGCGCCGTAATTCCGACCCAGGAGACGGTCAGCTTGGACGACATGCAGCGCGAAGTTGCCTCCATTGCCGAGTCCGCTCAGACGTTAATTGCGGCTGTTCACACGGATGTAGACAACATCACTGGCGATACCCGCCAAGTGCTGGCCAATGTCAATGATCTCACCGGCGAGGCGAACCGCCGGCATGTGGCTCAGATCCTCGCCAACACTGATGCGATGATCGCAAGAACATCGCCGGAAATTGACCGGATTGCCCGGAATGTGGACACGCTAACGGCGAAGATGGGGCCGACTGTTGATAATGTCAACTCCACGGTTGCAAATGCAAACGGCACCATCACCGTGCTGCGGGACGGGACTCAGACCGACCTTATCGAGCTACAGAAGACGCTGGTTGAGGTGCGCGGACTCGTCGACAACTTACAGGCGGTAGTCCGGTCGAACCAGCAGAACATCCAGTACACGCTTGAGAACATCCGCATGGCTACCGACCACTTGAACGACTTCACCGAATCAGTGGATGAGCGGCCTTGGAGCCTGGTACGAATCAAGCAGCCGAAGGACCGGAAGGTTCCGAAGCAATAAATGAGGTACGCATGATAACCAGCGGTGCAAGATTCGCATTCTTCGCCCTGACCGCGCTGCTCTTGACAGGATGTGCCGGCAAGGTGCGCTATCCCGACTATTACATGCTGGCCTTGGCGCCATCCAAAGTTCCCCCTGCCAACGAAGGCTACAAGCTTCCGGCAGTAGCTGTTCAGCGTTTCGAAACGCCCGCGTATCTACGTCAAGGCAGGATCGTTTACCGGGAGAGTCCCGAGCAGATCGGATTTTATGACTATCACCGTTGGGCTTCGGATCCGGGACAGGTAGTTACAACGGCAATGATCGATAGCCTCTGCTCGGCGGGTGTCTTCTCAATGGTGGAGATCTATGATGGCCAGGAGCATGCGCCGTATGTCTTACAAGGACGACTGGAGCAATTGGACGAGGTCGACTATGAAAACGGCGTGCGGGTCCAGGTGAGGTTATTTGCCCAACTCCTGGATACGAAGACCGGCACCGCCGTATGGGCAGGCCATACGACAACAACCGCCAATGTCGGTCAGCATCAGGTGAGTTCTGTTGTTCGTGCATTGGGGCAGGCTACGCAGGACGGCGTTGAGCAACTGGTCCAGGACCTAAGAAAACAGCTTTTTGCGACGACTGTAGCGGCTGACAAATCTACGATTTCCACCGCCGCCGATAAACGAGATAGGAAGGTCAAGTGAGCTTTCAAACTCCACCGTGGAGATTAACGGTCATTCTTCTATTCGCGACGTCGGTGACGCCGCGGAGTATTGCGCAGCAAACGGCGGTCTCTACTGATGCGGTACAGGTTATTGGCATGACGGGAGTGAAGAACAACAGCAAAGGCCGCCTGGAGATAACAGAGGGAACGCTAAGCTTCAAGTCGGCAAAGAACAGCGCGACTGTTTCCGTCGGGTGTATCGACGACGTGGTTACGGGACGTGACAGTGAGCGTGTCCTGCGCGGCCCGGTCGGCACAGATTCGATGTTGGCGCCTTATGGCGGTGGAGGAGCATTAAGTCTCATGCGGACGAAGCTCGAGACGATCACAATTAAGTATCGGGACTCGAAAGGCGGCCTTCATGGCGCGATCTTCACGATGCACCCGGGTGAGGCAGAGGCGGCTAAGCAGGCGCTCCTCGCGCAGGGTGCCCGTACCAGCATTCCCGCGAGTATCGGGTCAGACTCGAGCGCACGCCCGCAATCCGAGGAAAAGGAGCAATCATGGTGAAGAGGATTAAGAACATGTTCGGTCTGTTTCTTACCATCAGCGTCTCAGGGTTCATGTCGCTCCTTTGCGCGCAATCGACCCCAGTTGCCAAAGTGGACACGCCTGCGATTGAAGTAAAGATGATCCAGGCCGGGGAGATAGCTCTCCCGGCCGAATTCCAAGTCGCCCTTTACGAGAACCTCATCCAGGAGTTCGAGAAGGAAAACGCTTTCAGTCAAGTGTTTCGGGATGGAGATCGGGATGCCGCCAAGGCTTCCGACGTGTTTAGCCTGTATGCAACCGTGACGAAGTTCAAGCAAGGCAGCGAACTGGAGCGCGACGTAACGACAGTTGGTGGCTCCACATTAATCACGGTCCGTTGCCAGTTCAAAGCTAAAGACGGAGCCGTGCTGCTGGAGCGTGACATTCAAGGCAAGGTACGGCTGATCGGCGACAATCTAAAGGCCACCAACGACTTTGCGAAGAAAGCTGCGCAGATCACACCCCAAAGCTTGTCGGCTGAAGCTGCATCGTCCGTAGCGACGGTACCAGAGGCGTACTATAGCCCGGGTCCGGGTTGGTAAGAGATGTTACTGCTGAAAAATATCCTGGTAGCGACGGATTTGTGCCCAATCTCCACGACTGCACTACGCCATGCACTGGGGATTGCACGGCGCTGCCACTCCAAGCTATCTCTGCTCCACGTCATCGATGCTTGCATTTATTGTATGACGTCAGACGGCTTGCCAGCGGCGGTCGATCGCGCAGAGCGCGATGCCGCAGCATTAACCAAGCAACTGGAGAGCGAAGGCGCGCTGCACGGCGTGACGATGGATGTCACGATTACAGTTGGCTCGGTTTGGCCGACGATCCGCAATACCATCTCCGAAAAAAATCCGGGACTACTCGTGCTAGGCACTCATGGCCGTTCGGGGCTGGGCAAGTTTGTGCTGGGCTCGGTCGCCGAGTCGGCCTTCCGGGAAGCGCCGTGCCCGGTGCTTACGGTGGGGCCGATGCTGGCGAAGTCGAAGTCTTCCAGGGTCGAAGCCAAACACTTCCTCGTTCCCACGGATCTTTCACCAGAATCCACGAATGCCTTGCGTTATGGCATCTCTTTAGCAAGAGCTTTTGATGGAGACGTGCTCTTGTTGCATGTTCTGAAGGTGCGCAATGACGAGAATGGCGAGTGCAAGGATCCCGTCGGGCAAGTGAAAACCCGGCTTAACGAATTTCTCAATGAGCATCCCGACGCGGCCACAATGGTCAGTTCGCGGGTGGAGTTTGGCAATGCCGCGCGATTGATTGTGAACGTCGCGGAACAAACTCGCGCCGACGTTATCGTCATGGGCGTGCGCGCTTGGTCCACCGACGGCCCCCCAATGTGGCAAACGGCGTACGACGTTTTAATCCATGCTTGCTGCCCCGTGCTCTCGATGAAGACCCCTGCACTCTCCAGTAGCGAGCCCGACACCACCAGCGCTAACACCCAACTCTGCTCAGATATGAAGACCGTCGCAGTTCGCAGCTGATGATGGCGGAGTGTTGCAGCCGCCATAGCGGGAACCTTCGGGCGTCAGCGTGTCTGTGATGGCGCCTGTTTCTGCACCGAGCTCTACCTTCCGGGAAGCCGAACGACAGGTAATCCTCGATGCTCTAATCGCTTCCTCAGGACGCGTAGCAGGCAATGGCGGAGCGGCCGAACGGCTTGGATTGAAGCGTGCGACTTTGCAGAACAAAATGCGCCGGCTCGGTATCACAAAAGCACGTAATGGGTTTGATCAACCCTGAGGCCACCGGTTTTGAGTTTTCCTTCCCGACAGACCAGACCAGAATCTCACCATCACGGACACTCTGAAGGCGCTCGCGCTTCTGGTCGACCCAGAGAAAGGGTGTTTGGGAAGCTATCTGTGGACGGGTAGCAGCGAGGTATGCGTTCCAATAAACCAAAGTGTCTTGCTTCAACTCAGACCCATGGGAGAGTGAGGGCGCGACAAGACAGCCCAAATATCCGAGCATGACAATAAGGGCTCGGAGTGTGCTGAAGGTGTAACGACTGCCAAAGGTGGTCTGTCTTGCTGAGGTCGCTTTCACGGTCGGACACCTCTTGTTCTTCGCGCAGCGATGGATTTCGAACGACAGAATCTCCAACTTGCGGATTACTCGATCTGAGGAGCAAGGCAGATGCCAAGGCGCGATCAATATAAGTGACTGGGAAATCAACGCATTGATGATGTGAGGCTGTGCGGTCTTTCAAAATTGTCAACCGTACATTGGCAGTACTGACTTTCTGCCCACATTTGGGCATGCTTTCGGGAGGCAGGCGACGACCTTAGCGAGAGACTTTATTCACCAGCTTACTCCCCCCGATCTAGTTGCCCACCAAACTCGGCTGGAGTGACTAGGTCTACGTCAAGGTCGGTAGTATTTTTATTGGGTGCTTTCTGCCGGTTCGTCTTCCATAGAAATAAATCACTGCTACTAGTCGTTCCATGCTAACCGGCAAGCACCTTTACGTCGTGAGCTCCCAGATGAAACCGTCGCTGTAGGCGCGCTGGAGCGGGTTGTGCACCAAGAGGTTCTTGAGATTTCCTCCAACTCGAAAGCGGTCTCTGTACTGCGAACGCGGGGCCAACTTCTGCTCTCCCTCATAAAAACGAGAGCACGTGAAACGGCGGATTGCTCAGTCCTGAGCAGGAGCCATGCGCTGCGGTATATGTACTCGATTCGGGAGGCCCGATTTGTAGCGAGTCTAGGCAGACGGTCGCAGAACCCGAGGAACCTAATCTACCGGCGACGCCGTAACCTACTCTACCCTGATGGTTATTCAACGGATTCGTTTCGAGACTCATGCCCCCCGGCAGTTCAACTCTCTGGATGGCTGACTATCGGGCTGCCACACTGGGTCAAATGAATCTGAACAAGATAGGTTTTTCAATGACTTACAAGGCCGCGGAGACTGCCTAAGTACGCGGAAGTCGTACAAGACATCACTTTTTGTGGCTTGGATTGTGGGTTGAAGATCGGAGGGTCGGACCCCTTTTTCGAGGCGCGCTCGCCAGCGCTTCTTCAGCATTATCACTGGCTGCTCAATTACCAAAACAAGATAAAGTTATTCGCCCATTTCGCGGGTTTGCCTAACTCGCTGGCAGCCGCCCGCTGCTGCCTGGATGTCCTTGGCGAGTTCCTCCTGCAGAGCGCGCACCGCCCACCGCAGCGTTGGAAAAACACGCACGTTGCTGGGGTGGGTCTCGCCGAAATGCTTCTTGCGTCGCCAAGTCGTGATCTCGGTCTCGCGTCCCGCAAACGCTATCCGGATACCGCGGCTGGCGAGTTCGTGCTCGACTTCATTTAATGTGTAGCGCCCGGTGACGTCATGGCTGGTCACCGGTAGCGCGTCGAACACCAGCCAGCGCAGCTGCGGCCCGGCGCTAGCCACCGCTTCGAGGACCGAGCGCTTGAAGTACGCCGCATTGAAGAAGACCAGTGGTGAATTGAAACGTAACAGGCAGATGCCCGACAGCGTGTGCGCGTCGGAATGGCGTTCTATGCTGTGAAAGCCAGGCACCCCGTCAACTTCGCCAAGCACCTCACAGGGCGGCCGGGCGACGATGCGCAGGAATCGCAGGAGCACGAGCAGCACCGCGAACAGGATGGCGTCGATCGACCCCACCGCAACCACGCCGAGCGTGGCGATGATCGAAATCGCAAACTCGCCCTTGTCCTCGCCCCACAGCGAGCGCACCGAGCTGATATTGGCCAGCGAATACGCCGCCATGACCAGCGCGGCTGCGAGTGCAGCCTGGGGTACGTACCGCAGCGGGCCGGTAGCAAAAATGAGGACGAGAGCGATCGCCGCTGCGGCAAACAAACCAGCAGCTTGGCTGCGGCCGCCCGCATCCTCGTTCATCGCCGTCCGCGAGTCGGCGCCACTTACCGCGAAGCCCTGCGACAGAGCCGCCGTGATGTTTGCGACACCAAGCGCCGCCAGGTCGCGGTCGGCGTCGATGTCGTAGCCGTTTTTCGCGGCAAAGCTGCGCGCGGTCAACATCAGGCTGGTGAAGGAAATTAAGGCGATGCTGGCGGCGTCGCCGAGCAGGGGCTTCAATCCGGCGCATTTCTGGCGCTATTCGGTATTCTTCTGATCTCCGGACTGTGGACCCCCATCGTCGGCACCCTAGCGATCGAGGCGAGTCAGCCTGACACAGTATTTTCTGGAGTTGACACGGACCAAGAAGGGTGGCGGACGAAACTGCAACAAGTAGCTGAGGAAAGAGATCGCTACTTGCGCGAACGGGACGCTGCGCAGAAAGAGTTAGACACAAACCGCCGAACGTTAGCGAAACTGTCGCTGCGGCTGGATACGATGTCCGCAAAATCGGTCAGCAACGGCAAGCCTGGTGCATCGGTTGAGTTGAGCGCGTCTGACCCCACTGTCATCCGACACATCAACAACCTGCAAGAGCAAATCTACGCCGAACGTGAGACCAACAAGCGGCTTAAGGGAGCGTAGGAATGTTGGTCGCGGTTACGGGCTTCGGAAGCGTGTGGCGTTGGCGCTTGCGAAAAGCTCCAGGCCATCTGCAATGCTTATCCGAGTCGGCGTATTACAACACGACCGGTGTCCAGGTATCCGGTAGCGTACGTCAGCGACCCAAGATCGTTGGCTACGCACGTTTCAATGGGCAAGGTGGTTTTGATCCCCATCATCCCTCCAGAATGATCAACCGCGTTTTCGAATGCGCTGATCCGTGCGTTTGGCAGGGACAGAATAAGTTGCTCTTTAAACGCCCGCTGGCAAGCCCCGAACGGCCGGACTGCTTCTTGGTGATCGTTCGTCCTGAACTGACTGGAGTCTTGAAGGTGGGCAGCCCAAATTGGCGATCTGCCGACAGCTGGCTGATCGCTTTCAGTGAACGCCGCGAGCAGCAGGAAGGCATGTTGCTCATGCCAGCGTATGGCTGGATCAGGGCTGAGCTGGGCAAGTTCGTCATTGAGCCGGAGATCGGCCGGCCGTGGGTGGGACGTCTGGTGTTGGAGTGCGGCGAGTAGGAGACAGCGCTGTGCGCTATTGGAAAGGATCAATCGCAATCAGTCCCACGCAAGATTACCCGTTGTTGCAGCAGGTGCTGCGCTCAACGTTCGTCACACACCAACAACTTTATGCTTTTCAGAGACTGGACTACCGCACGACTTCGCGGAACGCCTTCAACAATCGTGTGCTTCGCCTGGTCCGGCATGACTACCTCATTCGGGATGAGATTCCACACAAGACCGAAGGCTATGTGTATTCGCTTTCCGAAAGAGGTGTAGCCGAACTGATCGGCTTGGGCGAGTATTGCACGGGGCCGACACACCGGCCCAGAGATGGACAGATCCCCCGCTCCATCTACCACGCAATCGAGCTCAACGAGATCCACCTCGCCCTCAAACGGTCGCAGCAACTGGTCAAATGGATGGCGGAATCAGAGATTCACTCCCGAAACAAGCTTACCGAGCACCGCTATTGCAAAGACTACGATGCGGTCGTGACGGTGAGGAATGAAATTGGCGAGCGCACGTTTGCCCTGGAATATGAACGCAGCCCCAAGGCGCGTAAAGAATACCTAAACATCGCTGCCGATATCGAATCGGAACGAGCAGTGGATCGGTTTCTTTATCTCGTCCCTAACTATGACCTCTTATCGTTTCTGGTTGGCTGTTTCGCTACCGTGAGACGGCCAATCTACTTCGGCCTCGCCCGAGACTTTCTCGACAAACTGTTCGAGATGCCGCTCCGCGGCACAAGACCAGGCGCCATGACGACTCTGCGAAACCTGCTCCAGTAGCGCAATCCGGTCGGACCGTCAGAGTTCCAGAAACGCTTTGCAATGTTATTGCCATGCGATTGTTTGCCATTGCAGTTTTGCGGCTAAATCAAGTCCTCTCCTGTCAATCGCTTACGGCCTGATTACCCGTGACGTGTGACTGTTGTGAATCCAAAACGACCAAGCAAGTGTGAAACCGGCGCGGATGGCGCTCCCAGTCTGAAATGCACATGAATTAGTCACTTAAATCTGGCTATTTGGATGATTCGTTATCAGCTCTTCGTAGTTGCGATTGGAATGCACGAGGCGAATGTCTGCTCCAACTGAGTGGCGTTGATGCCGCCAGCCGCTCCGATAGCGACGATCTGCGTGCGCGGTTCGCGGTCGCCCCACTCGTCTTGCAACGAGACGTCCACGCGCCTACCGACCACATGCAGCACGGCCCGCCGATGTGGCGCGTCTGTGGAATATATGAAGCCTTTGGCGCGGTAAATCGAACCCGGCAACTTACGCAGTTTCTCCCGCAACGCATCCAGCATTAGCGGCTGATCGGATTCGTAGCTCCAGGTGCTGAACACCTTGGAGTGGTCGTGCCCGTGATTGTCCTCGTTACAAGTTGGATCGATGCAGCTTTGCTTAACGGAACGAGAGCTTAGCCCTGCCCGCGCCGGATCGAAGCGCCCGACGCCTAACAGGATCTCGTACGGAACCTCGCAATAGTTCGTTTCGACGGTCCGCAGGCGGTTGAAGTGCTCGTCGAGCCACGCCCTGACCTTGGTGACTTGCTCGGAGCCGGCCAGGTCCACTTTGTTCAGGATCAACATATCGGAGAAACCGACTTGGTGCAGCTTGAGCTCCATCAGCGGCGGATACTCGGGATGCGCGAAAACCTGATCCGCATCCACCACGCAGACGACGCTATCCAGCCGGATGCGGTCACGCAGATTGGCATCGCTGAAAGTAGCGAATATTCCGGCGGGATCGGCGACACCACTGGCTTCCAGTAGGATGTATTCGATGCTCTCCGGACGGGCGAGCAATGCGACGACAGCTTCGATGAGGTCGTCGCGAATCTGGCAGCAGACGCAGCCGTTGGACAGGGTCATCATGTTGCCATCTACCCCGACGACGAGTTCGGCGTCGATATTGATGGAGCCGAAGTCGTTGACTAGGACTCCTACGCGCAAGCCGTGATTGCCGGTGAGGATGCGATTCAGCAGCGTCGTCTTTCCTGCTCCCAGAAAACCGGTCAGGATGGTCATGGGAACAGTCTTGCCTACGTCTTCTATGAGTTCCATGAATTGTCTCTCAAAAGTGCCCCGCCGCGACTACCGCGGCGGGACACTTCGAGCACGCTATTTCTTGAATTGAGTCATATCGATGCCCATCGTGTGCGCCATCTCGATGAGATCGACCAGTTGTGGATTTGGCAACGTAGTGAGTGGCTGGCGATAAACGTTCGGTGGATAGTACTTGTGCGGATCGATCTCAAGCTCGCGCGTGAGCGCCTCCTGTTGCATCTCGCGCGGTAATCTCGGCTGGGGGACGATGCCTTGGCCTGTCTGTAACGGCAGGGGGTCGCCGAACAGCAGGGTTGGATTCGGCAAGGGCTGGCCAGCGAATCCAGGCAGAACCGCATCCCGCGACCAGATTGCGTCCTTAGTTACGTTGACTGTCACTACGTCGGGGGCGCCGTACAGGAAAAGCCCGTTCCAGTGAGCGCGAATGTCGGCGGTTTGCTCGTTGAGCGTGTCATTGTCGAACGCGAGGTGTGTGGCCATTCCGACCCTCGGATTGACCTGATTGATTAGGTAGCCGGTGGCGTAAGCCACGGTGTGATGGATGTCTACGGTGTAGTTGAAGAGAAATTGAGGGAGCCCATACTTGAGCTGATTAATGAGCGCTAGGTCGGGTTGGAGCTCGGTGACAAAGACATCGACGTTCTTGGCATACTTGGCCGTGAGATCATCAGGCCGGCCGTCGCCCGTCCACACGAAGGAGAGGCCGTTCCAGTCCAAGCGATAGGCCGAGGCACCGTCTTTGACGTGCGAGCGACGCCAGTGGCGGATGGTGACGCCATTCTTCTCGTAGCAAATACCGTACTCGTCTTTCCAGTCGAACTCATTGACCTCGATCTCATAGCCATCACCTATAGGGCAGGCGTCGAAGGCTTCGAGGTGCCACTTGAGCATCTGCTTCATGCCTGCGACCATGCCTTTGGTTCCGAGTTCCGGGGTACGCCCTGACGGCCCAGTCACGCGCAGAGGCATTTTCCACCTGCCCGACCATGCCGAGAACGGCAGCAGATAGGAAAGGTCGTGGTAGTGATCCACGTGCAGGTGAGTGATGAAGATGTCGTTAATAGCCGGGCACGGCACGCCCATGGCGAGGATGTTCTTCACGCAACCGGGACCGAAGTCGAAGAAGAACCGGTCGCCGTTGCCCAGTTCAACCATGATGCACGTGCCTGCTTGGTCGCGACGCGGCGGGAACGGGCAACTGCCGATAAACGAGATGCGCATCTCGTCTTTTCCAATCTGTTCGCTGCCGGGGAAGTAGTTCATCCGGCTGCGGACCGACGGCGTTGGCTTGTAGTAGGGAGGAAATTGCAAGCCCTTGCTCGGGCCGCCGCCGTACGGGTTCACGGGTTGGGGTTCGCCTGCCTGAGCTTGCGCCATCGTTGGGTTAACGGCTGTAAGGCCAGCCGCTGCCGCCAGCGCACCTGCTCCCTTGAGCATGTTGCGCCGGCTTAGATCGGTCGCCGGGGGAGTCTTGCTGTTGTCGTCGGTTGCCATCGTGTGATCTCCTTGAAAAACTCTATGAACCGGTTAGTCGGATTTTTTGGTAACCTCGCGCTTGAGCTTTTCCAGCGACTCGATCAGCCGCTGGTAGGCTGTCGCGTTCTGCACGACTACCTCAGCCTTGCCATTAACCGTCAGCAGTTCAGGCCGGCCAGTGCGCTTCAATCTCTGCAAGTGCGATTTCGTATTTCGGGCAAAGTCGGTCAACGACCCGATATCCTCAGGTCTGATCATGGCTGTCCTCCCCAGCGATCTGTTCTTCAGTGAGTCAGCTGCGAATCATCTGTGAATTAACCTGTGAGTGGAGCGTAGTGGGTTAGGCTCGACGTGTCTATTCACTTTCGGCAGAATTGAAAGAATTCGTCCGCACAAGCAAGGAATGGTGTATTTAGTGCATCTTGCGTAAAGTCTCGGAGGGGAACTCGCCGAAGAGATCACGGTACTCCCGGGCGAAACGGCCTAACTGCCACACACCAAATTGGGTCGCAATCTTCGTGACCGTGTCCACGGTGGGATCAGCGGCCTTGAGCGCTCTCCGAACCTGGTGAAGCGTTCTCCGGTTGAGATATCCCACCGGGGCGAGGCCGAAGTATTGCTGAAACGCATCACGGAGCGTTCGCTCAGAAACTCCTGCGGCCATGGCCAGCTGTTCGACCGAAAGGTACTCGCCGTCGTGCTGCTCCACAAACTCCATCGATCGCCGAATGATGTAATTTCGCGGGACCAAATGCCGGCCTGGTGTGGACTCAAGGTCGCGAGGCACTCTGAGCACGCTAAGCACCTCAGGAAACAGCTTCTGCTGTGCAGCCTCTTGTGCTGCGGTTGAGTGAAAGGAATGAGGTGCGCGTTGGACGGATTCATCCAGTTGCTGAATGACGGATCGAAACCTCTCCATCCGATGCAGCGGTAGTCGAACAACACCGTGTACGGACCGGATAGCCGCTTGTGCGTCACCGCTCGCGCCGCCAAGCAACTCGTTCGGTATGTACAGAGAACACCAACGCCTCCACGAGTCCGCAGCTATACAGAATTCGTCCCCCGGCTGGGTGACCAACATGGAAACCTCGTCGAAGCGTTGCCCGTTGCCCGACATCGCTGACAAGCCCTGCGTCAGAATGAAGATCGAGACGCCACCAGGCTGGGGAGATCCTTCTACGACTGCGTCGGTGCCTGCCGTCGCGAATTGAAGGCTCAGCCTGTTGACCATCAGGTTGGTCAGGTTCCAGGTTCCGCGCTCGGGGCCGAGAACCATCGCCCGCAAATTGGCATGCCGGTTGGCGTCGAAAAAAGCCTCGAACGACGAAAAACTTTGCGTAGCCATGGCGTGTTCCCAGCGGATTTGCCTGGGCGTCCCAGTCTTGAAGGAGCGTTTCCTAGACGCTACGGCCCAATATCGCTGAAGTCAAGGATTGGGCTTGTCTGCTAGGAGTTCATCGCGGGCTTGCTGATTCCACCACGAAAACAGAAATTCCGAAAATGCCTGTCCTCCTGCGGAGATGTCGAGCTGGGGTGTCACGGGCGTTGTTGGTGGCGCAGACATTACCTTCCATTGCTTTCGACTGCTGACGATTAATCGGAGTGTGCGAACCGCATCTTCTATATATAGAGATATTCCCGCTTAGCGACCCCTCTTAGTGCTTTCACCCGCTCTAAAACCACGTACTTCCAAGAAAACAATACCCCAAGTCGCCTGGGCCCGGGTTGCCACTGCGGGGTGTGTGCGACTGGACCTCTTTGGCTTTCAACACAACACGAATTGGGCGGACAGCCCGGAAAGGATCACTGTGATGTTCGGACAAATGATGGTTGAACCCGTTGTGCAGGTTGAACCCGGGGTCGATCTGCAGACAGCGGTAGCCACCCTAGTAAGGGTTGCCGAAAACGTCGAGGTCGTTCGTTGGATCGAGTTGCCGGCGTCAGTCCTGCTGTTCCTGCTCGTGCCCGGAGATCCGGATTCTGGGGCTGTCTACGTCCTGGACCGTAAGAAAGGAACCTGGTACGCCGTGGACTTCGAGGACGAACAATTCGGCGGGTACAGCGTAAGCCAGCTCGAAATGCTCCTGAAGGACTGCAACTTCCTCGATCTCATTGAACGGCCAGGGCCCTGGCGCGGTGGCTTGCAGTGGGTGGTACTGCCCGGAATGCGGCCTGAAGCGGCCGTTTGACAGAAAAAATGTTCCAGGTTATCTAACGACACCCACATCCGAAAACGTGTGGGTAATGGGCGTACGCGAGCCAGATTGCCAGAGGGAGGTGACGAGTTCATGGCAGCGACAATCAGGGCAACCCGGCAAGTCGTCGAGGATTACGAAAGGCTGTTCGTGAACCGCCGTGCGTATACGATGCAGTCCATGCGTCCGCACCCGGAAACAGGGCGGCACTACTACTTCCGGCCAAACAAGGAAGGAACGGACGTACCACTCATGCTGACCGAGGAAACCATTCGGCGGCACTTGGAAGGCAAAATCACGGTGGGCCTGTATGCCATCAACTCGTCGACGCAACGCTGTAAATGGGTCGCCATCGACGCTGACTACAAGAACTCCATGGAGGATCTGCTTAAGCTGCAGTACCACCTGACACAGGACGGGGTGGAACCGGCGCTGGAGATGAGCAAACGCGGCGGTCACCTTTGGATCTTTCTGGCAACGCATTTGCTTGCGAAGGAGTGCCGAATCTACATCCATGATCTTGCTCTGAGGTTGGGAGTGCCGGTGAAGGGCGCGGGTTTGGCAGATGGCATCGAGGTGTTTCCCAAGCACGATGCCATCGGGGCCGGCGAGTTCGGCAACGCGATTCGCGGTCCGCTGGGAATTCACCGAGGCGCGGATCGGCGGTTTTGGTTCTATGGCGCCGATTACACGTTGGAGGATCAGATCGCGTACCTCAACGGTCTGCGGAAAGTGACCGAAGACGAACTGCAAAAGTACATTGCCGGAAAGGAGGCCCCCGTAGCAGTCGCTTCCCCAGCACCCGGCAGGAACACTCTACCTCACCGTGGGCGTGAGCCTAGCGAGTCGGACTTTCACATCCTGGCGCACGTTGGTGCTGTGCGGAAGGTTGGAAGGAACTACGTTACTCGCTGCCCATCCTGCGCGGATTCTGGCCACGATCGAAGCGGCGACAATCTGGCCATCCTGATTGAGGACCCTCGCTATTACAAATGCTGGGCAGGCTGCTCCAAGGAAATGATTCGTGCTGCCCTTGGCTGTCCAATTCGCGTTCGGAGTTCTGCATAGGAAGAAGGAGAAGGCTACTGGCATGAAGCAGAAGCGATCGTCAGACCAAATGGGGCTAAGGCTCTCTCGGCATGCATTGCGAGTGTTGAAAGACCGAGGAATTTTTGCCCATTCGCCAGTGAGTCTGGAGCACCAGCACCTGGCGAAGCGCTATGTGGTACGCGGGTTGGAGTCCGGTGGAGCGGTCGGGGACCTGGGGCGATACGTCACCTTTGCGCGAGAAGATGGCCAGCCAATCGAATGTCTGCATCCGGTGGAGGCAATCGGAGTGAACGGCCTTCACGCGGTCGTCGTGGCACCAGTGCTGGTGAGAATCGAGATGCTGCGGAAAAATCGAACCTACGAGCTGCTGATTACCCGGCATTGGTCGGGAGAGGTAAGCGACGGCAAGCGACCTCTACTAACAACGAAGCTTCTGTTTCGCGGCATCCACGGGCGGCTCGAGTTGGATCTCTCAAGCAAAGACAAAAACCAAGCCGGTGCGATATTGCCGACGTTTTATTCGCTGGCCGGTGAAGAAGTCGCCGTTCCAGAAAGGTTTCAGGACGCTATACGTGCCATCACCAAGGCGGTGAACTGCGTTGGCTGTTCGCATCGTCACTTCGTCCGGGTGTCGAAGCCAGCAACAGCTGAAGCACCTGCTGTAGTCGATGTACCTGTAAACAAACCCGGCAAGCAAGACTTGTCCGCGACCGACGTCGCCTGAAAGGAATAGAGGGGATATGCACGAACGACTGAAGAACTACACACTGGTTGTCTGTCTGTTTGTATTTCTGTTTGTGTGCATTGGAAATGACCTGCACCTGAGTCCGGGCGCGGCATTCATGGGCGCTCTCTCCGGCACCCCGCTTGTGATCTTTGCTTTCAATCGCTGGTGTGATGCTCGATGTCGGAAAGAGGAGGCTCGCAGAGAGGGACCCGCTTCCGAAGTCATCCCGCTGCGCGAGCGGCTATGAGACTTCTTCTACGTCTGCTGCTACTGATCGTTCTCTGCTCCTACCTATTAAGACACTATGGCGGTTTCGTGGGCGAAAACTTCCGGCATATTCTTTCGGCCGAAAGCGGCGAAACTCTGAAAGGTCTTGCTCAGATTAGCGACGATCATTTCCAAAGTCGTTTGGCGCAAGCGAACCTACCGCCTGGAGTACTGCCGCGTCACGACCTGACGCCAGGAGCAATCGATCTGCGCGTTACGCAAAGCAACATCAGAAACACAATCTGTCGGCTAGGGTACACGGCGACCGTTAGACCGCCCTTCGAGTACACCAATGCGATGAAACACCGCCTAATGCGGATTTACGGTGTCACCGGTCGCATTCAGGATTACGAGTTGGACCACCTCATCCCGCTGGAACTGGGCGGCTGCCCAAACTGTGAGGCCAACCTCTGGCCGGAACCTAGGAATGTGTTCCCAGGTGCGAGCGAGAAGGACGAGGTCGAGAGCTACCTGCACGACAAAGTCTGTTCGGGTGGGATGCCGTTAGCTGAGGCCGAGCAACAAATCGCAGCCGATTGGTATGCCGTGTACAGACGAATACACAGCGGACGATAACTAGCGAGAGAGTCGACAGAAGCGAGGCCAAGTATGTCAGCCGTAAAGCAGGTTGTTGCCATCAACGAAGGTGATCGACCAGACGTTGTCTTGATCGGATCGGAAGCTGTGCGTCCGTCGCGCCGTCGTCTGCCCGATGAACGACGGGCGATCACACACCATTTTTCCATCGCAGGGCATGAGGGATATCTCACGGTTGGAGTATACGAGGACGGCTCACCGGGAGAGATCTTCGTCAGGATGGCGAAACAGAGATCGACCATCTCGGGCCTAATGGACTCGTTCGCGACCGTGGTCTCGCTTGCTTTGCAGCATGGAGTGCCCCTCGATGTGCTCTGTGCCAAGTTCAGTCACACCCGCTTCGAGCCCAGTGGCTGGTCGGGGAACCCGAAGATTGGCTATGCCAGCTCGCTTATGGACTACTTATTCCGCTGGATGGAGATGAAGTTTCTGAAGAATGAGCAGGGAGAGCTATTCGGGTGGCTGCCGGCGTCCATTGCGTCAGCGCAGCCTGCAAGTAAGAAAGGGGCGGTCGAAGCGCTGGGGGAATTCGTGCAATTGGGGGACGCACCTGCCTGTAATTTCTGCGGTTCGCTGATGGTGCGGAGCGGCTCTTGCTATCGCTGCGTCACGTGTGGAGGTACGAGTGGCTGCTCTTAACTGCGCCACACCCACCGAAAGAGCAGGAAGGAAATCGATAAGGCCACTTTTGTAGCGATATCTACCGCTCATCTCAACAACCTCAAAGGAGTGTCCCAGACATGCAAAAGATCATGCTGATCGGATACCTCGGCCGCGATCCCGAGGTGAAGTACAGCCAACAGGGTGCGGCGATCGCGCAGTTTTCCGTAGCAACGAGCGAAAGATGGACAGACAAAGACGGAGGGCTGCAGGAACACTCAGAATGGTTCGCCATAAAGACCTTCGCTCGGCTTGCCGAGATTGTCGGCGAACACCTGCACAAAGGCTCTCGCGTTTATGTCGAGGGCCGCAAGCGTACAGAGTCCTGGGACGACAAACAGACAGGCGCAAGGCACCACAAGGACCTCGTCTATGCAGACAGAATTGAGTTCCTCGATTCGAGAGGAAATGGACGCGGGCAGGAGGACGGTGTCGAGGTGTCATCCAAGACTGACGACATTCCGTTTTGATGATGCGGCATGGCCGCTCTCAAGGTCGCGGCCGGAATGCAACCAGCGGGAGCTGCGTTAATAAACGTCGCATATCTGCTTCAGAGCCGCTGTATCGCCAACCCAGCAATCGGCTCAGCACATAGCGAACAATGGGCGCGATAAATTGGGTTCGACGTTCGTAATTTCTCACAACATCGATCGCTTCCTCCTCCTTCAAGAATCGATAGGAGGCTGTGAAGCAGTGCGAACCAACCGTCACCTCCAGGTTTGGATTGGCCTGGATATTCAATAGCCAGTCCGAATTGCGACCGAAACCGCTCATCACCACGAACTCGGGGCCCTCCTTTCGGTACTCCATTACCTCCAAGACGGTCTGGTGACGCACGCCGGTGCGGCGCCCGACGTGAATCAGAAGCAAGAAGCGATTCCCGAGAAGGCGCCCGCATCCCCAGCGGTACAGGTATACCGGCGCGCGAAGGAAAAACCGCAAAGGACCTTTGGGTTTAGTGCCAGCCATGCTCTTGAGGCCAAATCCATTCAACCTCACCTCTAGATCCCATCGCAATCCAAGGGGAGAAGACGGACATGACAAACGATCAGATAACACCGGCGGTGACAAAACCGGACGTAAGCAAGGTCCTGGCAGAACTCGAAGTCCCATTCGCACCGTGCCAAGTGCAGTGGCGTGTCACCAACACCAGCAATGACAAGAAACGCGGTCAGGTCATACCTTACGCCGACCCGCGAGCTTACACCGATCGGCTGAATGCCTTGTTCTCTCCCCAAGGCTGGACACGCGAATACAAGGTCGAAACCATGACCAACATTACTCGCGTGAAGAAGGGCGAGAGCATCCTCTCGGGCAAGGTGCTGGTCACTTGTACGGTCACAATCATTGGCCTGTGGTCGCACTCCGGAACCGGTGAAGAGTGGGCGGACGACGACAACGGAATGACATCAGCGGACGCACAAGCCTTCAAGCGGGCCTGCTCCTGTTTTGGCTTGGGCCGGTACTTCTACGACATTGCCCCGATATGGGTAGATCTGGATCAAAACCGCCAACCTGTAAGAACCCCGGTATTGTCAGCTTGGGCTTTGCCGGAGAACTGGCGCAAAGGAATGCGCCCATCAAGCGGAAATGGCGATGGCGGGCCCAAACAACCGTCCCGAGGCAGCAGTTCGAACGGGGCAAACGGCACGGGTGGCGGCAAAGCGGTCAGCGCGCCGGTAAATGGTAACGGCAGGAACGGTCACGAACCCCACTCGAAAGCCAATGGATCGGCTGCAACTAACCCCAGCGACGAGCTCGACCATAAAATTTTGGAGATGGAGAAAGCTGTCGGCAGCGCCTTGTACCGTAACATCCTGCGGGAATACGGTCGAGTCAACCAGCCAAAGCTGATCCGGGAGGTATCAACCAAACGTAAGGTTCTGCAGATGCTTGAGTCAGCGACACGCGGATTTGGGCGCCTGGAAGCGGTCACAAAACGGCTTGAACCAAAGACTGTAGAGGCTCTCCTGGCGAAGCTCCAAGCCCCGCCTCTCAATAACATTGCAGATATCAAAACGCTGCAAAACGTAGTCCTCGGGCTGGAAGAACTTGCCGGTCCTGTCCAACCTCACGCGTAGAACAATACCACATCGGAAATCAAGGAGGAGCGATGCGCAATGCTGGACGCATCAAGCTCGGCTATTTCCCATTGCCAGTTGAAGAGGCCCAGCGGATGCGGGCGTTGCTTATGCCGTCAGCTCCCTATGCCGCTATTGATCCCTGCGTTGGCGATGGCACTGCATTGGTTGAGCTCACCAAAGGCACCGAAGCCCAGCTCGCCGGCGTTGAACTCGACGCGGACCGAGCTGCGGCAGCAGCCGCAAAAGGAATCGCCACCGTACATGGGAGCGCCTTTGAGTGCAAGGTGCTGGCAGAAAGCTGCTCGCTTCTGTATCTGAATCCACCGTGTGACTGCGAGTTTGGGCCGCATAGCAACAAGAGAATGGAGTTGGTCTTTCTGGAGCACTGCTATCGCTGGGTTGCAACGGAGGGCGTGCTCGCCTTCGTAGTCCCTGCTCCTGCGGTGGGCACATGCGCGCGCCTGCTAGCGGCACAGTTTGACCGGCTGTGCGTGTTTCGACTGCAGCATCCGGAATCTATCCGGTTCAACCAAGTCGTGGTGTTTGGCCGACGGAAGAAGGCTCATCTCCGGGGAGAACCCAAAGGTGCAGAGGAGTTGCTCGGCATCGCGTATAAACCGCATCTTCTGCCAGCGCTTAACCAAGAAGTGAGTGAGCGTTATGCGATTCCACCATCTTCGCCGGCAACGATCACCTATACCGGGTTGCCCCTCGACGAGGTTGAGGATGCCGTGCAGCGATCTGTCGCGATGCAGAATGCGCGCGGAATCCTTGTCCGCAAACAGCAGAAGATGTCGGGCCGGCCAGTGACGCCGCTGCATAAAGGACATGTCGGCCTGCTGGCTTGCAGCGGCATGCTAAACGGCTTTTTCGGCGAGGCTGAAATGCGGCACATCGCCCACTGGAGATCGGTCAAGTACGTCGATGAATTCAATGAAGAAGGAGAAACGGAGGGGGAAACCATCATTCGCAAGCGGGAACGGTTCAGCCATGAGCTGACTCTTGCTTACGAGAGCGGCCAAATCCGGGAACTCAAAGAGACCAAGGGGGCCAGAGTCGGCAATGAAAAACGCTCATGAGCGGTTTGGGACACTCCTGTACAGACGCCGAACAGAAAAAACCGCTACTAACATTCGCGTGTATCTGGACGCCTTCGTAGGAGAGGAACAAGGCAAAGCCCACCTTGTGTCCGTCGTTGGCGGAGACGTGGAGATCGGCGCCCTGGCGGCAGCCTTTGCCAACGGGGATTCATTTTCTGTAATGGATCCGTATGGCGCCGAGAGCATGGTTTCCCTTGGCGAGAAACCGATCTGCTTTCGCGGCTCGATCAGCCTTTCCGGACGAAAGCGGCCGTTGCGTCACTTGGTAAGCTGCTCTCAGGAGTTGGCTGACACAACCTCTGACGGGAGACTTCTCTTGGTCAGCGACGACCACCTCTTTATATGGTCTTCGCTGGTCTGTCATTACGGCTTGCCCGCTACTCCGGAATGGGGACCTTGGATCATCGCCCAACTTCAGCAACAGAAACGGATACATCCCCTTGCTGGGTTTGGATATGCAGGCATCTTGGTCAAGGCAAAGCGGAAAGAGTTACTTGCCCTGCTGCGGAGAGGGTTGCGTACTCGTCAGCTTGCATTCCCCTTGGCCAATGGGCCGCTGGAATGGCCCGAAATCGGCCTCGCAAAGAGAGGAGTCCAATAAAGAGCAAGGGTTGGAGTTGGATTCCGTTGCAAAGCGACTCATTGCAAAACTTTCGAATCTAATATATATTCCGATGCATCGGAATATTTAGCGAGGTCTGAATATGAGTGTGCAGACACAGCCGACGTTGACACCCACGGAAGCCGCGGTTGTGGCCTCCGTCACGGTCCGAGATGTAAACCGGGTCATCGACGAAAGAATACTGCCTGACGAGTTGTACGTCGTCGCTAACGACCGCACGCGACGTTTCTTCGTTGATAGCTGTGTCTTAATTGCTTTTTACTTCAAGACGGCGAACCAGCTGACGGCCGAGGAGCGAATCAAAACCATTGCTGATGCCAGCACTCGTCTGCCGTCCATGCTGAGAAAAGAGGACAGTCGCAGGAAGCCATCGAGGAGCAAGTGGGTTGTCACAGAGGACTTCCTGACCATTGACTTGGCGCCTTTCGTAAAAAGCGTTCAAGAACAGTTCTCCAAATTGGAGGAGGCGCGAGCACTGGTGATAGAAGATCCTGAAATCCTGGGCGGGGTTCCGGTTGTCCGGAATACTCGAATTCCGGTATACGATGTGGCCGCCTCAGCGAGCGCGGGAATCTCGACCGATCGCCTCCTGGCTGCTTATCCCGGACTGACAGCAAGAGATGTAGAGCTTGCGGTGTTGTATGCCGAGGCGAACCCGCAACGCGGGAGACCGCGCCGAGTCCCGAATGCATCGCCTCGCAAAGTCTCTTTGGTTGCTCAGCGCCGCTTGCCTCGCCGGAAGCGTACTGCATGAAACTCTTGATTGATGAGTGCCTGAGCACGGAATTGACGAAACGTGCTCAGGAGCGCGGCCATGACCAGGCGTCTCATGTGACCTGGATCGGCAAACGGGGTTGCAAGGACTGGCAACTGAAGCAGGTCATTCTTGACGGGGACTGGACGTTCGTAACCAAGAACACCATCGACTTTCGTGGTCCCAAGGACGCACCCGGTTCCCGAGGCCAATATGCAGACGTGGCGATCCATGCTGGGCTGATATGCCTGAATGGTCCGCCGGGAATGGATCTCGACCTGCAACTCGAGCTTTTTGAGGTTGCCCTGGATGAATTGGATCGTGACAGCGACCTGCTGAACCAAGTGCTGGAAGTCAATCTCGAAGACCCGGACGAAGAGATCGAAATTCGACGTTACCGCCTTCCAGGGGACTGAGGCCGCAACACCTCCCGCCAGTGCCAATGCAAGTACTCCTGCCGGTCCTCACCCAAAACTCAGCGAGTAGTCCCCTTGACCAACTGCCCACCTCAGCAAAGCGTCGCAGAGCGATTTTCTAACCACACTTAGCAAAGGCATCCTGCCGAACAATGACCACGTCTCCGCTACGGGCCGCTTCGCCGACTGAAACGGCTTTCGCACCAGTCTCGCGCGCCAAATCTGCCAGGCTGGCAGAACCCGGGAATTGGCGATGAAAACCTGGTGGCCCAGCGCCGCGAAGCGACGGGCCAGAGTACTACCGATTTGGCCTATGATGCTGATTCTCATGCGAGCTCCTTCATAAGTTCGATCCAAAATACTGAATTCCTGTGTGCCGCGACTTCGCGAAACCGAGCGGCCGCGCAGAACTAACTACCAAGCTACACAAGGCAGCAGCAGCTGCCTGAAGAGTTCGGGGCACACTTCTACCCCCGCGCAGGGACGAAGGCTACGCAATGTCTGAGAGCATATCGTCCCTGCATTGTTTTCAAGAGTGCATCTGCATCAGGGATAGGTGCCAGAACCTACGCAAAATCCACATTGTTCCAAGAACCAAGAATCCCTCAATCTCCCGGACGGAATAAAACTCTTAACGATATCTACCTCGGAAGCGAAAGTGCCTCACGAGCCATTGTGCGCCGTGTAGACAAATTGGCAGCTCGCCCCGCGTCTTCGGTCAAACGAACCGCCTCCTTCATCTGTTGCAGAGAGATGAGCATAGAGTTCCTTGAAACCCGGCGCACGATAGGATTGACCACCCAGCGTAGGGCAAAGGGAATGTCGCGACTCAAGGCAATTGCCTCGACTTCCACATAGGTTCCACCATCTCTCTGCTCAAACTTGGCGACGCTGTACAGGCGCCAGACGTAGCCGCTGCCATGATCCGGCGGAAGTTCCTGCTCGTCCGGGCGGCCTTGGTGCCGGATCTCTTGCACCCGCGTAGTCTGCGTTGTGCTGTACCATCGCCTGTCGTCAATTTTGAAGTAGCAGGTTTCATATTCCATGTCCAGCGCCGTCTGGGCTACGACCTCTTTGTTCACTACGCGCATGGAATACTTTTCACACGGCCCGTCGCTACTGAGCAACTTGGAATCAACAACCGTTGGCTTGTAGTACTCCTTGTAGTTGCTGTAATCACGCGCGGCGGACAAAACCTCTTTGATACTGGCGTTCGGAAGAAAGGCCGCGCCCACCCAATCGTGGATCAACCCTGAGGCCACCGGTTTTGGGTTTTCCTTCCCGACAGACCAGACCAGAATCTCACCATCACGGACACTCTGAAGGCGCTCGCGCTTCTGGTCGACCCAGAGAAAGGGTGTTTGGGAAGCTATCTGTGGACGGGTAGCAGCGAGGTATGCGTTCCAATAAACCAAAGTGTCTTGCTTCAACTCAGACCCATGGGAGAGTGAGGGCGCGACAAGACAGCCCAAATATCCGAGCATGACAATAAGGGCTCGGAGTGTGCTGAAGGTGTAACGACTGCCAAAGGTGGTCTGTCTTGCTGAGGTCGCTTTCACGGTCGGACACCTCTTGTTCTTCGCGCAGCGATGGATTTCGAACGACAGAATCTCCAACTTGCGGATTACTCGATCTGAGGAGCAAGGCAGATGCCAAGGCGCGATCAATATAAGTGACTGGGAAATCAACGCATTGATGATGTGAGGCTGTGCGGTCTTTCAAAATTGTCAACCGTACATTGGCAGTACTGACTTTCTGCCCACATTTGGGCATGCTTTCGGGAGGCAGGCGACGACCTTAGCGAGAGACTTTATTCACCAGCTTACTCCCCCCGATCTAGTTGCCCACCAAACTCGGCTGGAGTGACTAGGTCTACGTCAAGGTCGGTAGTATTTTTATTGGGTGCTTTCTGCCGGTTCGTCTTCCATAGAAATAAATCACTGCTACTAGTCGTTCCATGCTAACCGGCAAGCACCTTTACGTCGTGAGCTCCCAGATGAAACCGTCGCTGTAGGCGCGCTGGAGCGGGTTGTGCACCAAGAGGTTCTTGAGATTTCCTCCAACTCGAAAGCGGTCTCTGTACTGCGAACGCGGGGCCAACTTCTGCTCTCCCTCATAAAAACGAGAGCACGTGAAACGGCGGATTGCTCAGTCCTGAGCAGGAGCCATGCGCTGCGGTATATGTACTCGATTCGGGAGGCCCGATTTGTAGCGAGTCTAGGCAGACGGTCGCAGAACCCGAGGAACCTAATCTACCGGCGACGCCGTAACCTACTCTACCCTGATGGTTATTCAACGGATTCGTTTCGAGACTCATGCCCCCCGGCAGTTCAACTCTCTGGATGGCTGACTATCGGGCTGCCACACTGGGTCAAATGAATCTGAACAAGATAGGTTTTTCAATGACTTACAAGGCCGCGGAGACTGCCTAAGTACGCGGAAGTCGTACAAGACATCACTTTTTGTGGCTTGGATTGTGGGTTGAAGATCGGAGGGTCGGACCCCTTTTTCGAGGCGCGCTCGCCAGCGCTTCTTCAGCATTATCACTGGCTGCTCAATTACCAAAACAAGATAAAGTTATTCGCCCATTTCGCGGGTTTGCCTAACTCGCTGGCAGCCGCCCGCTGCTGCCTGGATGTCCTTGGCGAGTTCCTCCTGCAGAGCGCGCACCGCCCACCGCAGCGTTGGAAAAACACGCACGTTGCTGGGGTGGGTCTCGCCGAAATGCTTCTTGCGTCGCCAAGTCGTGATCTCGGTCTCGCGTCCCGCAAACGCTATCCGGATACCGCGGCTGGCGAGTTCGTGCTCGACTTCATTTAATGTGTAGCGCCCGGTGACGTCATGGCTGGTCACCGGTAGCGCGTCGAACACCAGCCAGCGCAGCTGCGGCCCGGCGCTAGCCACCGCTTCGAGGACCGAGCGCTTGAAGTACGCCGCATTGAAGAAGACCAGTGGTGAATTGAAACGTAACAGGCAGATGCCCGACAGCGTGTGCGCGTCGGAATGGCGTTCTATGCTGTGAAAGCCAGGCACCCCGTCAACTTCGCCAAGCACCTCACAGGGCGGCCGGGCGACGATGCGCAGGAATCGCAGGAGCACGAGCAGCACCGCGAACAGGATGGCGTCGATCGACCCCACCGCAACCACGCCGAGCGTGGCGATGATCGAAATCGCAAACTCGCCCTTGTCCTCGCCCCACAGCGAGCGCACCGAGCTGATATTGGCCAGCGAATACGCCGCCATGACCAGCGCGGCTGCGAGTGCAGCCTGGGGTACGTACCGCAGCGGGCCGGTAGCAAAAATGAGGACGAGAGCGATCGCCGCTGCGGCAAACAAACCAGCAGCTTGGCTGCGGCCGCCCGCATCCTCGTTCATCGCCGTCCGCGAGTCGGCGCCACTTACCGCGAAGCCCTGCGACAGAGCCGCCGTGATGTTTGCGACACCAAGCGCCGCCAGGTCGCGGTCGGCGTCGATGTCGTAGCCGTTTTTCGCGGCAAAGCTGCGCGCGGTCAACATCAGGCTGGTGAAGGAAATTAAGGCGATGCTGGCGGCGTCGCCGAGCAGGGGCTTCAATGCATGATGCGGTATCCTGGGAATGACCAGCGCAGGCAGGCCAGCCGGAACAGCACCGATGATCGCGACGCCGTGTGCGCCGAGACCCAGTAAGGCGACAGCGAGCCCGGCGAGCACCATTGCCAACAGTGCCGGCGGGACGCGCGGCAGCAGCCTGGGACATATTAGGAGCACAGCGAACGAGCCGAGTCCCACCGCAAGGGTCGGCCAATGCGTCTGATGGAGCTTCTCCGCTACTTCCAGGAAGCGCGGAATAATGCCGCTCGCTTTGATCGTGAAGCCCAAGAGCTTCCCGATTTGTCCCAACGCGATCGACAGCGCGATGCCGTTCATCAAGCCGGCCAATATCGGCCGCGACAGGAAATCCGCGAGCACGCCGAGCTTGAGGAAGCTCGCGCCAATCGCAAGCACCCCCGCGAGAAATGTGAGCGTCACCGACAACGATAGATACTGCGCGGGATCGCCAGCGGCGAGCGGTGCGACCGCGGCGGCCACCAGAGCGCAGGTCGCTGCATCGGGCCCGATGATGAGCTGTCGCGACGAACCGAACAGTGCATAGGCGACAAGCGGTAGCATGCTGGAATAAAGCCCCACCGCAGGATTGAACCCGGCAAGTTCCGCATAAGCCACTCCGACCGGCAACGCAACTGCCGCAACCGAAAGTCCGGCTGCGAGGTCGGGAAGCAGATCCTGCCGGCGGTAGCGGACAAGTATCGTGAGCCCTGGTGCGATACGCGCAAGGCCGTCGATGATACGTGTTGCGGGACTCTTTTCCGCTTTAGCCACAACTAAATCACCCCTGGATCGCTGCGCAGTACAGCTGACTCTCCGTGGGATTTTGGCCCGGCCCCAGCGACATCGAGCTAAGGGCGGTGTCAACGATGTCACAGCCGGCCTCGATGGCCTTCATGTACGAGACCAGCGTCCCCCCGTGGTTGGCGACGCTGGCAATCTCGGGAAGGTGACACGCGGGAGACATTCACCAAGGCTCCGTTTTCTGACTTACTTGGTCGCAGTGGCTGTTAATGGTTGCAACTCCGGCGAGATTCTCACGCTGCCTGGCGGTGTTATGATCTTCCGCTCCCATGCCGCATAGCCATCTCTCGTGAGCTTGACTGTGTGCTCTCCCGAGGGAACTTTCACCGATGACGGCGTGCTGCCAATGAATTTCCCATCAAGCACGATGTCACTTCCGGGGGGAGTAGAGGAGATCTCGATTTGAGCTGTATCGGCCTGAACTGATGTTCTGCGTGTTTCTGCTCGACAATCCTCTCTGGCCTGCTGCAGTTCGTCAGGCAGGAAGTCGGAGTTGAGAATGATCACTTCGGAACCACGCGCCTGCAGGTTGCGCACATCGTGCTCTGACAATTTGTCGTGGAATGAGAATCCGGCGGGCAACTTGCCTTCGACGTATTGAAATTGCTTTCCACGGATGCCCAGCGACAGCATGCGGCTTGCAATTTGATCTGCAGCTCCCGCGCGCTTCAGGATCAGGCAGGTACCTTGGTCTGCGTGGCCCACTCCGCTCTGCGGTCTCGCCGTTCCAGCCTGGCAGAAAGACTGCTCAGCAGAGAGCAGGCCAAGGCATAGGATTGCCGCTTTGGCGAAGCGGCGCACCGAGCACCACACACTCTGCAGCTTGCATTCCTTATAGGACAGGGACAAGGAGTCGAATAGAATCGTCCTTGTCACCGGTTGGATATTCATACTTCAACTCCACGCTTGTGGAAGTGCATTCCCATCGCCAAAGCCGGATCGCTATAGCCTCCCTATTTGCAACCGCATGAATTTCATCGAACTCCCGAGACTCTGCCCACATTCCGGCAACTGACCCCGAACGGGCACCGCAATTTGTCAAGAAAAGCCAGCAATCTGCTGCAGAGAAGAACTTAGATCACGTCTAGGTTGGCAAACGATCTGCATTAAATCGTGCGTCGTTGTCTGTTACCGCCTGCATCTGGCGAGTGCGTGGAGATGCGTCCACTCCTGCCTAGATGCAGCGCGTTCGCAGGCCGTCAACATAGTAAGAAAGGAGTTTCGATGTCTGTCCAAGAAGTTCCCATCAGGCCACCCCTGCCTCGGATCGAGCTCGTTCCTCCCAGGAAAAGGAATTCGACCGTTACGTATGTGCTGCTGGCCGCAGCAGCAATCTATATCATTTTGTCTCTTTACTTCATCTACACTTTGCGCACAACCACCAACGACTTACGGACGAAGATCCTTGCGCTTCAGGAGAAACAATGGGTTTTGGACGCCCAACAGGTGCAACTCGGCAACCATTTGCTGGCCATGTCCTCTGAGTTCAAGCAGGAGTTGAGCTCGGAACTCGGCTTGACGCAGCAGCAGATGGCCGCGCGTGCCGCCAAGCTGGAGCGCCAGCAGAAAGCCGCCGCCGCCCGACTGGTCGCCACGGAGAGCCAGCAACAACAGCAAGGCGAGGAATTGGCCGCCGTGAGCGGTGAGGTCAGCAATGTGGAGACCGACGTGGGGGCCGCTAAGGCCGAAATTCAGAAGACGCGGACCGATCTGGCGGTTACGAATGACAAGTTAGAGCGCACCATCGGCGATCTCGGCGTGCAGAGTGGACTCATCGCACATAATGCGCAGGAGTTGGAGATTCTCAAGCACAAGGGCGACCGCAACTATTACGATGTCACCCTGCAAAAGAATGTCAGAACGGCGGTTTCGACGGTGATGCTGCAGTTGAAGAAGGTCGACCCGAAGAAAAACAAATTCACCTTGTACGTGATTTCCGACGACCGCACTATCGAGAAGAAAGACCGCACGCTGAACGAGCCGTTGCAGTTCTACACCGGCCGCGATCACATGCTGTATGAACTGGTGGTATTTACCGCCGAGAAGAATATGGTGACGGGCTACTTGTCAACGCCGAAGAACGCGCCCAAAGGCTGGGCACAATAGCGCGGCAAGAGAACTTCTATACGTATGCTTAACGTCCCCGCCCAAGTTGCTTTGCTCGGGCGGGTAGCTTTTTACTACTGAAACTATGTCGTAACCTGCGGCTGGTTCTCCGTTCTACTGCTCCTCTTTCTGCCGTGAAATGAGTATCCACGTTGAAATGGATTACTGATTCTCTCCCTGCGCCACATTCCGAAATCCGCTTTCTATGGTTTGGGAGGGCGCACGAGACACAAGGTATATAGCAACGAAGCGCGAACGAGCCGAGGCGCTGCAGGACCAGTACTCATTAGGGCTGGAAATGCAACTTGGACATGCGATGAGGACCTTCCTCGGAGGTAGCACCTGCATTAACAGTGGAGATGACGACAACGCGATGCTTCGCATCGACAGTAACTTTCATTGTCTTGCAACACTTGTCACATAACCAAGCATATTCGAGCTTGCGAGGCCTGCGCTTGACCCGTGCAGTCGCGTCATCTGTGAATTGCTCTGTACCAGCGTCTATTACAAATAGCCGGCCGCTGCGAAGTGAACGGAATTCCTTGGGACAGATTGGATTAGCGCATTTCGTAAGCATGCCCGACGTACCCCCCATCAAAGACGTTTCAATTCGACTGACGCCGACTGATCATTCATTGAACGTTTGCGTTCACTCGAGGATGGATTTCGCTTAGTCTGTAAATGTAGTACACATAAGTACTGCAGTACTGCTGCGCTTGCTTCAGAATTTCAGCGCCGGCACATCCTGAAACACTCGCGACCAGCTCATTTAATCTCGCGATATTCGGTAAGACGCGGGCAGCGCGCATCACAATGCATGGAACATGCCGCCGGATTGTTTCCAGCCGATGCAGGATGGCGCATGCATCGATCTCCGGGGGATGATCACCGACGACAATCAAGTCGAATCGTTTTTTCTCCAACCAGAGGAACATCTCATGACCGACATAGCGGCTTGAACTCGTTGGATAAGCCGTAGTTCAGGGTGGCGAAAGTCATCGCGGTGAACAATCCGCCAACAAGGACAGGTGCGGCAGAAACTGGCTCACATTAACTTGCGGAGCATACGCTAACGAAAAAAATTGCGAACGAACAAGGCTTAGGTCAAGAGCGGGAATCGGGTAGCAGGTACATGCGGCAGAGCTCCGCTACTTGCTCCGTCCGGTACCGTGGTACGCTCAATTCGCCGTCCCAGGAGAACTCATCCTCGTGTTCCAGCCCCATGTCCGTTAAAGTTTGCTGAGGGTCCTCGTCCGCTGGCACTACCCATTCCTGACCACAGCGGGTGCACGCCCACACTGTGCCGCAGACCTCAACATCTACCAGAGTAAAGGTCCCTTTGGGGACCTGACCACATAAAACATGCACCGCCCCCTCCTCGAGCTTACAGCCCACAGGCTTGGGATGCCATTGCGATAATCCACCGTCCAACATAACTGCCTCCGTTATCTTCCAGCTCCGCCCTTGTAGAACTGCATTCTCTTCGCCATAGGCCAGTAAGCATAGGCTCCTCACCTTGCAACCACATAAGGCTCATGGGTTTCACGAGAACCTGCCCTCAGTCGGGCATTGCCCCCGAACGGGCATGGACGCTTTGTCAGGAAATCTGGGAGGGGAGGACGTAACGATAAGGTTTCCCACCGGATACTCTTGAGCACAATCCCGGTGCGACCAATCAGTTTGAGATCTGCGGTCTTAGAATCATTGTGGACTTTCAAAACGGCGAAGAGCCCCTCTTTGCCTTGCGAGAAAACGCGTTCGCCTCGCCTTGGGATACGTCTCTCAAAAGGAACCAGCTTCACCTCCGCACCTCCTTGTACCGCTATGATAAGTAAACAATCAGTTTGCCGACCCTGTCTTCAGCCAGTGATAGCCTACGACGACTTGCACTGCATTAAATGAAGGATTCGTGCATCCGGTTTCGGCATTGGAAAGATGCCAGAGGCGGACACCTAGACTGATGCCTTTGTTCTGGTGAATGTGCACCATGAACCCCGGCTCGAAGCTCGTGGTGACATTGAAAGTCGCCGTCCGGCCGGGTGGAACATCGCTGCCAGTAAACATAGCGCCCCCGTTCCCCTCCATGTATGGTTCCCATCGCCCTCTCGTGCAATCCCAGGGTAAAAAGCCACCACCATCAATGGTCTTGGGTCGCATATCGGTATCTGAATGTGTGATCGTGTCGTTCACGGATGCGGACCTTGTGGTAAAGCAGCTAGCTCCGTCTCTGCCGGTGTCAGCTGCGTTCGGATCAGAGTACTTACCTGAGACCAGACGCGCGGATCGCATTCAATGCTGGTGTGTCCTTTAAAAAGAAGTCGGTTATACCAGGGGTAATTGCGACATGCGGCAGGCTCTTTCGCATATTGAAAGCGGAAATTGCCGAGCATCGCTGTCTGCGATGGGTCGCCGGCGCTGATCTTTGAGCGACCGTGCAATATCGCCCCGGTTTGATAGAAGTTGATAGCCGCCTTCACGTTGGAAGGAATGATGGAGTCGTCCTGCCCGTGTTTTCGGACACTATCAACCTGTATGGTCAGAGCCACCGGTATTCCGTCCCGCTGGAGGTCGCGCGAGAGATAAACTACAGCCGATCCTCCCCAGCTATGACCGAAGAGAATGATGCGAGTACGGGCCTTCTCCCGTTCCGACAGGTTCCCGAGCCTATTCAGGATGAAGCTGCGTGCCTCGTCTATCTGACGATTTTCAAATATCTCAGCATCCACGCTGTTGCCATAGGCTGCTCGAAGTTCTTGGATGAGTTGTACCTCAGAGTGGCGGAAGTCATCACTATGAACGAAGCCTCCGACAAAACCTATCACCAGGACAGGTGCGGAATGACGACTCGGCCCAGTTGCGGATAGCATCTGGGAGCACATCCGAGCTGGGCTCAGAAAAATCAGGACATAGACCAGTGAATCAATGGCCAGCCTAAAGACAGTTGTTAGCCTTGATTTTCTCAAACCCAACAGTTCGGACGCAGAACACAATCGCACACTCATCATTGCTCCAGTTGCTTATGACCGTATAGAACATCATGTGGCTTGCTTTGGAGAGTCCAGGCGCAAGTCAATAAACCTCAACAGGGGAAGCGAGCCTTTCGAGTGTCTGCAGTACCATTGGGAGATGCTCGCCCCAAGCGCTCGCAACACATATGGGTAGTTCCGGCCGGAGGCGGCGTGCAGTTGACATGAAATCGATCGTTCCCGGATGCATCTCGCCCTCGTCAATCACGACGGCATCAAATGGCTCCACTTCGATTAGCTTAAGCGCCTCACGGAAGTCGGCCACCGAAATGACCAGGTGCCGCATGTCGTTAGATAGGCTAAATAAGTTAGGCTCCGCGTCGGCAGCTACGTTTACATAGAGAATTTTCATAAGCCTGCTCCGAATCTGGGCAATACATCCCCCTCGAGCCAAATCTGCAGCCGGCCTCAGCACCTGATTTCCTGAAATGCGGTCGAGGCGCTTCCGGCTGCTATGGTTCGAGTGATATCTGTGCTTTCCCCCTGTAAGCTTGCGATGGTGTGCTTCAACCAACGGGCTACGGTTTTGCAAAGCTCGTCTTGACTCACGTTGGACGTCGATATAGTCAGCCCGTTTCGGTTGAGTGGAATGTGGTGACAAGGAATGTCATCGGCGCGATGCTCTTCGGGAACAAAATCAAAAAGCAGACATTCGTGACATGCATGCCGGCGTAAGGGATCTCCGTGATTTGGGCAGGTGGATGAGTCTTCGAAGATAGAGCTTCCTCCGGGAGCACCGAACCGCTTACCGTACCCCCCTTGTTCGATGAAATTCAGCTCGTAACGTAAAATTCCCAACTGATCACGGGTTTTCGCTGACATGGCGGTCCTCCTGCAAGCATCTTCCGATAGGAAAGCTCGCCATCGAGCTTCACGCGGCGTATGCGCATACCACACCAACAACGTCGGCGATAGCTAAAATGAATGCGATACTCATCATCACAATTGCCGCAAGAGTCTGCGCATCATCGCCGTCAGCATTGAGGTACATGCTCACCGGATAAATGATAAAGAGCAGGTTCGCTAAGGTTAGTATGGTCCAGAATTTCGCTCTGCTATGCTGTCGCTGCATGCATCACCTCAACAGACTGGCGAGTGCATCTAGTGCACCATTCCATCCGGCTTCTAACTTCTGCTTTATCAATGCTTGGCTGAATCTGGCATCCGCCTCTTTAGTGCCCTTCCTTGGGCACTGACCAAATGCGGGCGTTGGCCCCGGAACTAACCTCTCGGATGAATCGCTAAATCAGTGAAGAATCAGCAGGAAAGACATATGGCGCTTCTGGCACTGGAAGTGCACGCGAATACATATTGAGTGAAGGCTAACAAGCCGAAAGCTGAAGCGATCGCTCAGTGTGCCTTGAATCGCCGTAAGCAAGGAGGCAGAGAAGATGAAACATGCTAAACCAGCCAGCTCGACCGATGATGTTGCGGCGCAACTAACGGAGGAGCTTAAGGAACGAATTCGTCAGCGCGCCTATGAGTTGTACGAGGCGCGCGGTCGGGAAGATGGCTATGAATTTGAGGACTGGCTGCAGGCCGAATCGGAGGTGATGGCGGAGAATCAGGCGGTAGAGGTCTGAATCAGTTCTGCCGCTCCAGTTGCAGGTGGAGCGGCAGAACACATAAAGCCTTGGCGCAAGGCTTTAAGGAGCTGAAGTAGGTGGTTAACCGACGGTAGCGGAGCAAGGATATGATGATAAGTCTAAGAAAACTACTACCCTTCTTCTTGAGTTTGTTGGTCCTTCTGACTCTCGCAGGTTCGGGATTTGCACAAAAGCAGAAAGTCGCCCAAGCTACAGTTCCGTTCGAGTTCTGGGTTGAGGGCTTCCAGCTTCCGGCCGGGGCCTACCAAATCGCCCCCCTTGAGTCAACGTCATATCTGTTGTTGCGGAGCACTGATGGCAAGATTCTTCAGGAAGTGTTTACTCTTCCCATCGATGACGACCCAGCGAAAGCAGACGAATCCAAGCTTGTTTTTAGAATTGAGAACGGCAAGTATTATCTATATGGAGGGTGGGGACGATTTGGGAGGCGGGTCTTAACTGGGGAGTCGGTGAGGCCTGTGCCGTCCGGTGCTGACAGAGCTGAAGTACCCATTATCTACCGGTAACCTTGTTGCCCAGGTCACGGCCCCGCTAGAAAGCGTGCCAGCTGCGAATACGGAACTCGACGAAGAAGATTGCAAGGATCAACAGGATTAGAGCACAAATCAAAGCCCAGTCGTTACTGGTCAGTCGCCTACTTGACCAGATCTTATGCGACTTCGAGATGATATTCCGGGGCATGAGCACCTCACATTTCCAGATCCTTCTTACGCAGGCACGCTCCTCCGGCGCGGATCGGACGAGCTAATAGCCTTATCACGCAGGCATCCCGCACGATTTGGGAGCGCGGTGTAGAGCAGCGCTGTGCACGCCAGAGGGTTCTGAAGATCGAGGACGGGGTCTTGATCCCGGATCCGTGAACGACACTTGATCGCCATCCCTGCGGACCCGGACGCGTGTCCTGTGCGAGCCAATTGTCCGAAGCCGGCCATTCGTTCCTTTTGTCGCCCCGCGTTTTGACTGGTTGTTCTCCCAGTCCGAACGCCAGTCCTTTCCGCATTGCCCTTGGCACTTGAATTCCCTTGTGGGCCGACCGAGAGGTCCGCCACACCCGGGACAGACCCAGTTCAGAATTGCGGATACATCGTTCGCGCTGAGTTGCGTTCCTTCCGCTGCTGTTGAATACATACGTACTCCTCAGAACCGAGAGAGCAATGAATGCTCCATCCATTGCGAATCATGTGCAGGTCTCCTGCCATGTGGTCCAGCGTTAAGTACCTGTTTCGGCGTGACTTCGCAGAATTGAGGCTCAGAACAGGTGCCCTCCAGTCGGCAACTGCCCGCAACAGGGCATGACGGAACCTCGTCTGTTCGGCAATTGCTTCGTGGTTTCAAGAAGTTACTCGAAGCACTCGTTGGCCCACCATCTGCATTAACTCTTGTGTCGCGGAGAAGTGCAGGAGTTCGAATAACGTCGATGACATTACTGGTAGGTAGTGAACGTGGAAACTATCGCTGAGGCAGATATGACACGAGCGTTCACGGAACCGCTTGGTAGTCCTCGTGTTCGGAGGCGCAATGAGATGCATGGCAATGATTGACTTCCTCTTTGGCTGTCACCACAGCAACCTGAGCCGCATTTTCACGATCGACGGAAACACTTATCGGGTGTGCTGTGACTGTGGGGCCAAGTTCGACTATTCGCTGAAAACCATGTCCATCGAGCGGCGAGATTTCTCGAATCCGGCGCCTGCACTCAATCTTGCCATCTCGTCGAGAAGCGCTCATTAAGAGGTCGCCAACGTTACATCTCGAAATGCATGGCCGCGAAAACGACTCGACCATGAGGATCGAAGGCCGGCCCACCGGCGGATGCGCCAACCAGATACGAGCTTAGAGACATTTGACTTGGGAAAATGCATGCTAACGGAGTCAATCGTGCCGGGCGCCGTTGAGATTAAGAACATCCTGATCGCAACCGACTTTTCTGCGGAGTCTGAGAATGCGCTGCAGTACGCCCTCACCCTTGCCTTGCGCTACCAATCGAAGATTCATCTGGTTCACGTGATCCAACCGGTTGCCCACGACTTTCTCTCTCGGGCACGAGCGAAGCTGGCCCAGGAGCAACGTCGGCTAGCAGCGGAAGAACAAATCAGCAGGCAAGCGGAGGAAGTAGCGTTCGTGCCACACCAGATCCACATGGTCGAGGGTGTAACAGCGGAAATGATTGACATCGTGGCAAAGGAGATTGCGGCCGACCTCGTTGTGATCGGAACGAAGGGCGCAGAAGGAATTCCAAAGCTGTTCCAGGGTTCGACGGCGGAAGAGGTTTTCCGGCGGGTAAGCTGCCCGGTGCTCATCTTCAGCCAGCATATGCGGCGGCCCGCCCCTAGCGCTGAGCTTAGGCAAGTCTTGTGTCCAACAGATCTGGTTTCAGACGAACGGTACGCACTTGGATATGCGGTCTCGGTCGCCGAGAGGCACGATGCCAAGCTGACACTGGTGCACGTTCTAGGCGGCGTGTCGCCGCTCCTGAAAGCTGATTTCCTGGACTTTGAGAAACCTTACATAAACAGGATGCAAGCCCTGATCCCGAACGAGGCGAAACTGCCAGCCGGGGCTGAGTTCCGAATTGAGTATTGGGAAGCTGTGTCCGACGCAGTTGTTTTTACCGCTCGTGGACTGGCGGCGGACTTAATCGTGTTAAGCGTGCACCCGGAAGAAAGTTGTAAGCCGCGACGTCGAGACCACGCCTACCGAATCATCGCGCACGCTCCATGCCCGGTGCTGACAGTTCGTGAACTCGAGAAAAACTGACCAGTTTCCCGGCCCGATTCGCCGCGCACAGAAAGCAAAGGTGAAAACATTATGGCGAAAAAACGGATTACCCACGTAGGCTCGGATTACCAGGAAATCCTTGCAGTGCTGAAGGACCTTGCCCTCGACCTCGAGTGGTCGTGGAACCATTCCGCCCATCTACTGTGGAGAAAGCTCGACCCAGAACTATGGGACAAGACGCGGAATCCTCTGGTCGTGCTGCAAACCGTCTCGCGCGAACAGCTCGTTCGGGTTGCGGAGACGAGAGATTTCAAAGAGTGTCTGCAAAATGTGCTGCTGCAAAAGGAGACGGAGAGTCTGCGCAAGCCCGTGATGGATCGCGCGTCGCTTGGTGCACTCGGTTCCGTCGCGTACTTCAGCATGGAATACATGTTGACTGAGGCGTTGCCCATCTATTCGGGTGGGCTGGGAAATGTCGCGGGAGATCAACTCAAGGCTGCCAGCGATCTGCAAGTGCCGCTGGTCGGGGTGGGTTTGCTGTTCCAGCAGGGATACTTCCGCCAGGAGATCGACGTGAACGGAGAGCAGCGAGCCTTTTTCCCGTTCAACAACCCCAGCGAACTGCCAATTGCGCCGCTTCGAACCGACGACGGTGAATGGGTCCGAGTGAATATTACGCGACCGGACTACGCCGTCTGGCTGCGTGCCTGGCAAGCGAAGATCGGATGCGTCACCCTGTATTTGCTCGATACCAACGACCCAGCCAATGATCCCGTAGTCCGCCTGATCGGCAGCGAGCTTTACGGCGGGGGGCCGCAACTGCGGCTTCGTCAGGAGATCATCCTTGGGATCGGCGGATGGCGGCTACTGCGTGAGTTAGGCATTGAACCTGAGGTGTGCCACTTGAACGAGGGACACGCTGCATTTGCAGTTTTGGAGCGTGCTCGCTGCTTCATGCAGGACAACTCCGTGGATTTCGCCACTGCTCTCGCCGCCACCAGAGCGGGCAATGTCTTCACCACGCATACTCCGGTTGCCGCGGGGTTCGACCGTTTTACTCCACAGTTGATGGCATCACACTTGAAGCCTTATGCGGAAGAGTCCCTCGGTATTCCATTCAACGAACTGCTGGCGCTCGGACGCAAGGACCCAGGCAACAACGATGAACCGTTCAACATGGCCTACCTGGCAATCAGGGGCAGCGGGGCAGTCAATGGTGTCAGCCGCGTTCATGGGGGTGTGAGCCGCAAGATTTTCCAGGACCTGTTCCCGCGCTGGCCGCAAGCTGAGGTGCCGGTCGGTCACGTAACCAATGGGGTGCACGTACCGACATGGGCATCGGCGGAAGCCGTGGCGCTTTGGAACGAAGGCTTCGCCTCACATCCGGATGACATCACACCGGTTTCACTGTCGGGCTCGATTGCGCCGGACATTCTGGCCGGGATTAGCGACGCCCAATTGTGGGATCTCCGCTGCAAACAAACGGCAAAGCTCATCGCCTACACTCGCAAGCGATTCGCGGCGCAACGGGCAACCATCGGGGCTGTTGAAAGGGCTGAGAATGTTAATGCGATACTGGATGCTGATGTCCTGACGCTCGCGTTTGCCCGCCGGTTCGCGGAATACAAGCGACCGGCGCTCTTGCTACATGATCCCGAGCGTTTCGCCCGCATTCTTACGGACCCTGCTCGCCCTGCTCAGCTCATCCTTGCCGGCAAAGCGCATCCTGCAGATGGTTACGGACAAGGAGCGGTCAAGCAGTGGCACGATTTCATTCAGAAGTACGACTTACACAATCGCGTTGTTTTCCTGGCCGACTACGACATGCAGCTGACACAGATGCTGGTTCGCGGGGCCGATCTATGGATCAACACTCCACGCCAGCCTTGGGAGGCCAGTGGAACCAGCGGCATGAAAGTCCTGGTGAATGGAGGCCTGAATTGTTCGGAGTTGGACGGCTGGTGGGCTGAAGCTTACTCGCCAGAAGTCGGCTGGGGCATCGGCGACTCCGCATGCAAGGGCAGTGACGATGTGCGAGATGCCGAGCAACTGTACGCAATCCTCGAGGGAGAGGTGAAGGCGGCGTTCTATGAAAGGGACGCCGGAGGCGTGTCGAAAGCATGGGTGGCGAAAATGCGAGTCAGCATGACGCGGCTCACACCCATGTTCTCCGCCCACCGAACGGTCAGCGAATATATTGAGCATTACTACAAGCCGGCGACCGCAGGCTATCAGCGCCGCGCGGCCGATGGCGCGCGCCTGGGCAGCGAAATTGCTGCGTGGTGCCGCAAGCTCGAGCAGTCCTGGGGATCGGTAGCCATCGTTTCCCGGCATACGGCTTCGCAGAACGGCGCGAGGCCAGAACTGAGTCGCGAAGTTGTAGCCGAAGTACATCTCGGCGTGCTAACTCCGAATGACGTTGTTGTCGAGGTGTTCGCTGACAATAGAGGTGCGGCTCCGTTTCGTGAGCCGATGGAAGCCGATCCGGCTGCTTGCAGTTGCCGCGGCACGTACGTTTACAGAGCCGAGGTGCCGGCCGCGCGACCCGACTCCGACTACACGGTGCGAGTCGTTCCGCAGCACGCAGATGTGCAAGTTCCTTTAGAGGTGAACCGCATAGTGTGGGAGAAGTAGCGACAGTCTTGGTCGTTACCTGGGTGAGAAACCATGGAGGGTCGCCGAATCGTAAGAGGCATTGGACTGATTGGTTTGGTCGCGGCGTCCCTGCTGCTCTGTTCCGCCCAGTCTTTTCAGCCGGAGCCGAAACTCTATCGCGCCAAGCCCCAGGACGTGCCGCCATGGGCGGAGCAGGGAAATTTTCGTTTCCTCCGGCTGGATGGCGGACAGATCGAGAGCTGGAAGGCCGAGCGGACCTGGTGGGGGGAAAAGTTCACCGCCCAAGAAAAGGACGTCCTGACCCACATCTACGACCGCGATTTCGACCAAATGCTTGGTCTGCTGAAACAGGCGGAGTTCAACTGGATCTGGATCACCTGGAGCAACGGCTGGTCGTTTAAGGACGAAGAGGAGAACCGCGAGAACCTGAAAAAGGTCATCGCCCGCTGCCACGAGAACGGCATCCATGTCTCAGCTTATCTGTCGGCTTCCAACATGTTCTGGAAGAGCGCCTACCGCGACGATCCGGAAACCAAGAAATACGGTCTCTGGATGCATGGGATCCCGATGTTCTACGCCGGCCCGACAAGCACCGATTTGCACATCTCCTGGGATCGCCGGCTGGCCGACACGCGCCAGCCCGGCTGGCGGGCTTATGTTTTGAAGAAAGCGGAGCTAGCGGTGGACGCGGGAGTGGACGCGATCGTGTGGGACAACATGATCGGTTACGACCGCGGCCTGGCCCAGTTGCTCGATGATACCCAGCGGATGGCAGAGCGAAAGGCGCGCGAGACCGGTCGGCCCAAGGTCATGGTTTATGCCAATATCCATATTGCTCCAGACCGGTTTGCGATGGACGACATCAACGACGTGATCTGGGAGGAGGAGGGCAAGGACACTCCGGGGGTGTGGCACGGTTATTGGCAGGTGGGCAACGCGCGCAAGATCAAATTCCTGAGCGGTGAGAAGCAGCCTTGGCAGCCCCTGATGTATGAAAACGACCTTTACCACTGCGGTCCGCGCGAGCGCTGCATTCCCAGCCCGGCCGAGCAGAAACTTTCCATCGCCGAGGCCTATACGTTCGGTGCGGCCACGTCGCGCAACATCGAGGGTCGATTCCTCTCCGCCCTGATCACGGGCGAGCCGGAGGCCCAGCAGGCTTGGAAGGCCATCGCTCAATACAACCACTTCCTGGTTGAGCATCAGGAGTTGTTTCACCACGTGGTGCCGGCAGCGCGAATCGCTGTGATCTCCGTGGCCCCGCGGAACTCGCTGGCAGACGAATTCCTCAAGCAGAGCATCTTCTTCGAGAGCAAAGTGCTCGCGCACCTCGACAAGGGGGTCCCCCTGGATCATTTCAAAGTACTGGTGATACCAGCTGCCCTGCCGAAGCTCCATGTCGAGCAAAAGGCTAGCTTGGATACGTTCACTGCCGGCGGCGGAGTCATCATTAAGGCCGGAAAGTCGGAGCCGGGACTTGCGGCGCGCGCCGAAGCCGCGGCCGGAGGGCCTCGCCTCAGCCTGGAGCCGCGCGGTTACGTGCTGGCCCAGTTGACTAGGAAGCCCGACGGTCGAACTTTAATTCTCCACCTGCTCAACTACAGTCACCAGGCCCCGGCAGAAAACGTGAAAGTCCGGCTGGAACTGAGCGGACTGGTCCAGGACCTGAGCCACTGGGATGTGAAAGTCCTTTCGCCGGACACGGCCCAGCCTCAATTGTTTGACCTATCTCTGCACGGAAGCGTCTGCGAATTCACCCTGGGCCGGATCGAGCACTATACCGTGGTGACACTCTCGGCCCGGCCGGGGCGCTAGTTTTGTCGCAGAGCTTCTTCGACCACCATCTGAGTGCTGTGGGCCTGTACCAAATCCATCTAGGCCGAATCCGTTCGGATAAATCAACAGTCTGGGATCGCCAGCAATCAACCTAAGATAGCTTCTACTTTTCAGACAATAAGATCTCCAAAGAGCCCGCAGGGTCTATTTTCCATTTGCAACTGAGACCGTAGATTGGCATACCGCTGTCCCTATACCAGACAACAAGAATCAACTTCGGTTCGGGATATGCCCGACTTACAGCACTGTCATGCCCGTATAGGGGCACTTCTGGCGCCACACAACCAACGTCATTGCAAACAGGGGATTTGCAGGTATCACCTTTGGTGGCCAAAGTGCAATCAATGAGGAATGAGTGCGAAAGGAGATGAAAACAATGACTCGCCTAGCGATGCACTGGTACGTGGTTCAGGGAGCCAATGGAAGAAAACATCTCGACCTCGCATGGGAAGCGGCGCATAACTGCGTGATGCCTACCGACTCACGTCGTCAGCGTCAGCCAGGTGCGAGGCACAAATAGCCTGGCGGTCGGCAAACACCTGCGCCTGCCGTTACGGGCTACCTGCGGGACAATTTCTAGGACAAGGAGCTTTCCTATGTGCGCTACGCCTCGTTACGTGACAAAAGAAGAGCTGCATCCGCTCTCGGAAGCCATTCAGACCCGGTCGGCCCGGATTGGAATCATTGGAATGGGGTACGTGGGTTTGCCGCTGGCACTGCTGTTTTCGGAGCAGAGCTTTCGGGTTACAGGATTCGATGTTGATCAGAAGAAGGTTGACATCCTGTCTTCTGGCAATTCGTACATTTATCGCATTCCCCCCACTGAGATCCAGGCGGCGCAGCGGCAGGGCTTATCAGCCACTACTGACTACTCAGGAATTGCCGAAATGGATGCCGTCATTATCTGCGTGCCGACGCCACTGAACGAGCAGCGGGAGCCCGATCTGAGTTACATCGTGGGCAGCGTAGAGGCCATCGCACCGTATGTGCATGCCGATCAGTTGATCGTGTTGGAGAGCACAACCTATCCCGGAACGACGGAGGAAGTTGTGCTGCCAATTCTCGAGGCTCGCAATGGTCGCGGGCTGAAGGCGGCACGCTCTGCCGATGTCGACCCGTCACGGTCCTTCTACCTGGCATTCTCGCCCGAGCGGGAAGACCCGGGAAACAATACCATCGCCCGGCGCGACATTCCGAAAGTTGTCGGTGGCGTGGAATCTGTTGCCACCGCGATGGCCGTCAGTCTCTATGGAACCATCTTCAACCATACTGTTCCCGTCTCCAGCCCCGCCGCGGCCGAGATGACGAAGCTGCTGGAGAACATCTACCGCTGCGTGAACATCGCCCTGGTAAACGAATTGAAGCTGCTGAGCCAGCGTATGGGCATCGATATCTGGGAGGTCATTAATGCGGCCGGAACCAAGCCCTTCGGCTTTCAGAAGTTTTATCCCGGACCCGGTCTGGGTGGCCACTGCATCCCCCTGGATCCCTACTACCTTTCCTGGAAAGCCAAGGAGTTCGACTTCCAGACCCGCTTCATCGAACTAGCGGGCGATGTGAATACCAGCATGCCTTACCACGTCGTAAGTTCGGTGTCTGCCGCGCTCAACCAGCAGAAGAAAGCCCTCAACGGATCGCGCATCCTGGTCTTGGGCGTCGCCTACAAAGCTGATGTGGACGACCTGCGGGAATCGCCCGCACTGACCATCATCGAGCTGCTGCAAAAGCAGGGCGTGGATGTGAGCTACCACGATCCCTACTTCCCGCGTATCGGCAGAGGGCGCAAGTACCACCTAGACATGGACTGTGCATCGCTGGAGAATCTCGGACAATACGATTGTGTGTTGATCGTCACCGACCATAGCGACTACGACTACAAGAAAATTGTGCGGGATTCGCAACTGGTGGTGGATAGCCGTAATGCAACCTACGGCATTCACTCCGGCAAAATTGTGCACTGCTAGAGGCCGCCGATTCTTTCGGCAGAGACTTAGGCGTGATGCGACGTTACATCACGCCTAAGTAGGTTATTCATCACCGCCATTGGTCTGTATTACTACCAGAATGGAAATGTCTACAGTCGAGGCAGAGGAGGTATGACCATGTCCTCGCCTACCGTTGCGCCTGTTGCTGCAACCGCACCAGTCAGCGCCCCGCCCGACGTCTCTAAGCAAGCTCGCAAGTGGATTGGGCCGCTGGCCCTCGGATTCGGGGTTCTACTGATACCGACCCCATCCGGGTTAACGGCTACGGCGTGGCATTACTTCGCATTGTTTGCCGCTGTCATTGCGGCGCTCATCACCGAACCGCTGCCCGGTGCCGCTGTCGGATTCATGGGTGTGACGATCGCTGCGGCACTCTGCCTGGTCGGAAAAACACCTGGTGAGGCTACGAAGTGGGCACTCTCTGGTTTCTCTAACGATGCCGTATGGCTCATCTTTGCCGCGAACATGTTTGCGCTAGGCTACGAAATGACTGGCCTCGGCCGGCGCATCGCACTGGTGCTGGTCAAGCGATTGGGGCGGCACACTCTCGGACTGGGTTATGCGATTGCGCTGGCCGATCTGTGTCTCGCTCCGGTGATGCCATCGAACACGGCGCGAAGTGGCGGCACGGTGTATCCCATCGTCAAGAACATTCCTCCGCTCTACGGCTCGTTGCCTAACAGTCATCCTCGAAGAATTGGCAGCTACCTGATATGGACCGGCTTTGCCACTACCTGCGTCACCAGCTCCATGTTTCTGACCGCACTTGCTCCCAATTTGCTTGCGGTCGAAATCGCACGAAAAGTGGCACACGTGGACATCTCATGGGGTATGTGGGCGTTGGGATTCCTCCCGGTCGGAATTTTACTGTTCTCCACAGCTCCATTGCTGTCGTATCTCCTTTATAGGCCGGAGATCAAGCGGGGCGATGAAGTTGCCCAGTGGGCTGGCGGCGAGCTGAAAAATATGGGGCAAGTAACTCGGCAGGAGCTGACAATGGCTGTACTGGCGATTGCGGCGCTGGTTGGCTGGATCGCCGGCAGCAAGTGGATAAGCCCGGTGGTTGTCGCTTTATGTGTAATCAGCCTTATGCTGCTCAACGGCGTGGTCAAGTGGAGTGACATCCTATCCAACAAGCAAGCGTGGAGTGTGCTGGTCTGGTTTGCCACCCTGGTTGCGATGGCGGAAGGTCTCAGCCAGGTAGGTTTCTTGGCGTGGTTTGGTTCTCGGTCAGCAGCATACATGAGTGGCATCCCGCTGCTCCCGATGCTGGCGGCGGCGGTCACGGTCTTCTTCCTCATTCATTATTTATTTGCCAGCATCACGGCACAGGCGACCGCGTTGCTTCCCGTGTTCCTGCTCGCCGTGCTGTCGGTACCTGGAGTGCCCGTGAAAGCCGTCACTCTGATTCTGGTTTACTCGCTGGGTCTGATGGGCATCCTCACGCCATACGCCAGCGGACCGGCGCCAATCTGGTACAGCAGTGGTTACATCACGACTAAGGACTTCTGGAAGCTGGGAGCGATTATGGGCTTTGTATACCTTGTTGCATTGCTCGCCGTAGGTATTCCGTTCACGCTCACCTTTGTTCGCTGATGCGGCCCAACAAGGTGGCCTGTGCCGCGTTTGGCAACGCGAGCAGTGATCGTCAAGGCAGATGGTAGTGGCTCAGTTTTTCAAACTGAGCCACTACCAAGCAAATCAGCTCGCCTCGGCAGCCTTATAGCGCACCGGGAGATTCCGGCGTGATTGCAGGGTTGATCTCGACATCGCAACCAAACACAAGAAGCCCATAGCCTTCCAGAAAATGGAGCGCACTCGTCGGCATAGTCCCAAGGTCAATCCTGCGGCGCCTGCAATACCAAGTAGTCGAGTAAGAATCATATTCCCGCCCTCATAGGTGCCGAAGTTTCCAGGATTGAACGCCCCAACGACATTGATTAGCTTCGTAAATGCTTCAATCACCAGAGCTCCGAGAATTCCGGTTCTTGCCCCCATGAAGTACAACAGGACATAAACCTCCAGGACTGCCATACCATGAGATGCCAGGTTGAGAACCAGGCTTGCCCAGAAAGCCTTGGGTGCCTTGTGGTGGAAGCTGAAAAGATTGCTCTCGGCGGAGTCGATGATCGACTGTTTGCCCTCCAGCCAAGTTTTAGACCACGGCAAACGCCCGATCGATTTCGCAGCGCCGGACAATACCGGCCAACGCCTTCGAATAGCCACTCCAGTCAGAACCAGCGACGCCGCTAAGACGCTTGCAAACAGCAACGCAAACAGTCGCCATGTTCCAGAAAGCGGTAGTAGAAGCAGAGCCGTAAGAATACCGGTTACGCTCACCAACGCTGCGGTCACGATGTAGATCCCTCGATCCAGCGTCACCGACGAAATGCTATTGGCCACCGGCAGGGCGGAACCCAACAGACAAACTCGAGCTGTCTCGCCTAGTACTTGACCAGGAAGACCAAGGCTTCCTATGGTCTCTGATACCAGACGAAGTCCGAACGTACGTGCCAATGAAACCTTGCGGATGTCGCACAAGAATGTGAACCGCCACGCCAATGACCTTGTGAGATGAGCGATCCCTCCCAAAACGATGATCAGCCCCAGTCCCCATCCAAGGGTCTTTACCTGATCGACCATGGTGGACGCTCCGGTTCGATGTATCAGAGAAACCAGCAGAGCGATGCCCAGGAGTACGGCAGCAAGTCGGACCATCTGCTCTCGCCAGCGAATCTTAGTCATTGATCACCCTTCCGCGCTCACCACTTCTGTTCAATAACTTGCGATCATTCGAAATTAGTGCTTACCTTTGCTTGTGAATTTCGCCAAAATAAACTCTTGCGCCAAACCTAGTGCAACATGGAGACCCATATCAGTACCGAAACTTTTGAACACAAGTCCAGCCCCACGATTTGACTCTGGGTAATAGGCGTTTGCAAGCGCCGCTGAAATTAAGGCGCCACCAATCTGCGAATAATTCGGCTGCGACGATCCATTGTCTCCCTTACAGACAAATGGGGCTAAGATAGCGTGCCCGGCACGGGACGAATTTGTCCCGGTGCCCTGATAGAAATAGCGAGGATCCTGATGCAGGAGCGATGGCAGAATAGCGTTGCTAAACAACATTTCGGTGGAACCGCCAGCGAGACCAGCCCCGAACCGCTGGCCATATCCTTTTGCACCCTGGGGCCAGTTAGGAGTGTCAGCGGCCTGCTGGATGCCAGCCCAAGCAGCCTCAAGGGCGAAGAAAGTTGGATGGGTGAGACTTTTGTACAGGAGATGGAACTTCATGTCTGTGGTCAGAGGCTCGGGGTGAGACTCATAAGTCACATACATATTCGGTATAAAACCCAAAACGCGCTGCTGTTCTTCAGCTTTGAACTGCTGGACAGCAACGTCTTTCGAGGAATAGCCCACAGTGATTGCACGCTGCACAGCGGCAAGGCGGAGTTTGACATCAGTTAGAGTCTTGTCCTGCCCGGGTTCGACTGTAACGGACGAGCTCCACTCTGCAAATCCCTCAGCCGTGACGGTGACCTGATAAGCAGTCCCCGGCGTGACGTCGTGAAATGCAAACACTCCGTCGTCCTTTGTTACAACTGTAAGATGACCGCCGGTCGGCCATTGTAGAACTACTGTGGCGTCAGAAACCGGATCGTCATTGACATCGACCACCGTGCCTAGGATGCTTCCGGTCCTTGTATTTGCCGGTTCAGTAGACTGCGCTGAGACGGGCAGAGCAAGGAGCCATCCAGCAGTCAGGACTATCAGCAGCCACACGTTTGTTGCTTTCATTGGAAGCTCCTAAATGCCGATTACGCTCGTATTGGGGACTGTCGACATGCAGTGCACCAAATTAAGGTTAATCACGCAGCCTTTCGATTGCGGTGTTACCTCTCGCTTGTAATATGACTGGCCACCAATTAGGACGGGAACCGCGAAGGATAGAAGTTCTCACACCGTTCCGATTCAGTCTGTTGCTCCTGCTTGAATAGAACACTACCGGCATTTCTAGCCTCAGGACAGGGTGAAATTGATTGTTATCCGGGAGTCAACTTCTACCGGTTCGCCATTCAACAGGTATGGCCTGTAGCACCATTGCTTGACCGCATCCATAGCCGCTTGCGCGAGTATTGGCAAACCACTCTCGACTCGTACATCCTGTACGCGACCATCCTTGCCAATCACGGCCAGCAGCACTACCTTACCTTCAATCCGCGCCCGGCCAGCTTCCGGCGGATAAGTCGGCGTGACGTCGTGGATTAAGTTAGCCTCGACTATTCTCTGGGGGAGACGGATTCTCTTCATGGGTGTTGGCTCGGACGCCTTAGCCATAACGGGCACACCGCGCGTTCTTCCCAGCACTTCGTTAAGCATTCCACCGGGAACTCCACCGATTACTCCGCCCGGAACGCCCCCGACCACTCCGCCAACCGTACCGGCCGGAGTTGGTGGAGCTTCCTGTGTCTGGTTTACTGGCGCGGAAATCGCGTTGCTTGTGGGGGTATGTGTGGACTGGGGAGTGGGGGTTCGAAGACCCGTGGCGAGAGGAGCTGCGGCCGGCGGCTGTAGATATAACATTGTTAGCGTTTCCCTCTTGGGCAGTATCTCCGTGTGATATAGCGGAACTACAATTAACGCCAGCAACAGGAGCAACTGGAAGGTCAGCGAACCAGCTGCCGCCCAGAGATTTCGCGGTCGTACTTCCCCACCCGATACAATTAGACTTTCATGAAATAGACCACCCTCTTCTATTGCTTGCAGGGTGGAAGAGGCGGGAAGCTGCTTTTTCTTTTCCGCCGGAAATGCCCCAAACCGTGGGGCGATTCGTAACCCTGGCCCTAACCCCGAAAGATGGTCAATAGATGTTGCCATTGCGCATTCATCCCTTTCCAGACAGCATCATCAGAACGTCAGCTTGCCTGATCCACATCTTTGGAAAGGCACTTCGTAGGCCAAGCGGAACTCTTTGCAGGGAAAGGACATGGACGATTGAACTCGCGCTTCCGTGCCCACATGCTGGCACCTGCCCACGGAAAGTCATAACCAGAGGTAAGCATTGGGCACGGGTGCCATCCGCAGCGTCGATCTCAACTGTTTCACGCGTGGTAGAAGATAGTTGTGCCGGGTGGTCGAACCTTGCATTCAAAACGGACGGCAATGCCAATAGCCCACGCACATCAATTTCCTTTCAATAGGGTTGTTTGCTGTCCATTTGAGAGCTTCTGTCGCGACGAAGCGATTCTTACCTCGGGAACTCGCGTGATCTGATAATCGGAATAACTAATGGTCAAGACTGCGGTGCCGAAAATGCGCACCTTCGTCTCGCTCTCATTTGATACTGGCAGCCAGAAGTCACCGACTTTTTCATACCTGCGTTTGAAGTCAGTTTTCAGCGCCCACCATGAGGGATTGACAGCCGGCTGACCCTCGACTCGAGTTATCGCGAAATCCTTGGCCTCTACCCAAATGTGGCCTCGAAACAGGAACTTGTTCTCGCTCCGCGGTTGCGCCGCAAGGACGTAGAATTCGTCGCTATCGGTCTTTTGGTAATCAGAAATTTGAAACCTGTAGTTCTCCAGACTAATCGCGGAATGTTGCTGGTTTTCCTCGCGCAAGGACTCCTGTTCCGCCTCCAAGAGCTTCTTGAACACTTTGTCTCGGACGGTGCCGGATCCACTTTCCGAGACAATGGTGAATTCCTTCTTGCCCGGTGCCTGGTAATCAGCGCGAACCACCATATCCGCCTTCTTGTGAGACAAGCAGTCGCATTCAAGGTGGTAGCTGCGGATACTGGAATAATTCTCAAGTGCCCTGGCGCGGAGTTGGTTCATTGCCACGACCCGTGCCACGACCTCTTCCGCAGTCAGAGGTGCGGAAACATTGGTCTCCTGCGCGACTGCGGGGAAACAAGCGAGGAGCAACGTTAATCCGCGGAGAAACCAGCGCACACAAGTGTTCGCCGATAGGGAAAAGTGAATCATGGTTGTCGCCTCACGGAGGGTCGCCACAACGAAGCGATATGTGCACTTATCCAGACCGGGTTATTAGGATTTTTCTCGACGGAAGATTGCTGCTGTCGCAACCGAGTAAGGATCACCTGTTGCGTGCCGGCTGGGGAGGGCTCGAGCAGATAAATCGTGCTTGCCAGAATAGGTCCAACACGGACGTCGCGATGAGGCATGCCGGCTTCGGGAAGAACATCAAAGAATCGTTGCGTCTCCAGGAACCGGCGGGACGGCTCAAGCACGATTACGTCCCCCTCGCGAGGCACATACCGGGAATCGTACAGCGGCATAATCTGAATGTCGGACCGCCCGCAGCTCGCAAGATAGTAGGTCATACTCATGGGTCGGGCGGTTGCCAGCCGCAGCGCTGGGGGAGCGGTGGGACAAATCTCTTGTGCTACTTCACGCGTATCAAATTCTGAAACCTCATCGGGTGCAAAGTAGCGGGTGATATTGCTTGTCCCTCCGCCAATCGAATTCAAGTAAAACGGGTAGTAAGGCGCCCAAGCGCGGAGTTCGACGAGGGGCCACCCAAATAGGACCATCACCGCCATCCCGACTGGGACCAGTGCTATTTTTCTTTCTCTTGCGTACTGCCACATCTGTTGAACGGCATAACCAGCGGCCAGGAACAGAAAAGGCAAAAAGGGAAGCGAATAGCGCATCCACTTTGCTCCACAAATCGAGAGCGCAAGCAGTTGCACCAGCCCAAACGCGCAGAAAAAGCATGAGGCCAGAGTACGGCGGTCGCGTAACAACAAAATGCTTCCCAGGATCATCGCGACCAACACCGGGATTGGCGTTTTTACCAGCAGCAACCAGAAATAGAAGTACCAGGGCACGCCGGAAAACAAACGTGCAGGAAAGTTTGGATAGAGCTTGCCGGCGAAGTCGTAGCCAGTGTGCCGGACGTCGGCATGGTGTAACCAGTGGAATGTGGAAATGCAACTGGCTGGTGAGACAATCAGCGGATTAGCTACCAACAGAGCCACAAGCAGCAAGAGAAAAATTCGGAGGCTCCGCGACCCCATTGGCTTATGGTCGAGCCCTCTTCGTCCCGCCAGATGCCATGCCAGCGCGTTCAGCCCAAACAAATGAACCAGGTACTGTGAGGCAATGGCCAATCCAAAGGTGATTCCACTCAGGTCGTACCACCGGTGTGTGCTTGTCTCCGTCCTTGCCTGTTTGGCACGGCTGTATAAGTAACAACCCAGCAGTGCGAAGAAAGTGACCGGTGTTTCTTCCTTGTCAAGGCGATTGATGGCAACCGGCAATGGAGCGACTGCCCAAAAGAAAGCCGCTGCCAACGAGCCTGCGAGACCCATCATTTGGCGGCAGAATAAGAAGAGGATTGCGGCCGTGGCTGCACCGAAAAGCACATTGGGTAGGCGAAGCCAACCCTCAGGCCTCATGGACGGCCAGCTATGTCGTAAGGCCATACGGTTCCAGCGCTCACCGACTGCCAGACTGGCCCAGGCGAGCATTTTGGGCATCATCGGGTGTTCACTGTTAACGCCTGCGAAGTGTCCCTGACGATACTGTTGGACCGCTAACCACTTTGCCGACTCGTCCTCGGAGAGGCTGTTAAAGTCGAGGCGGTCCAGGCGAACTGCAAACGCCAGGAGGGCGAGCAGGAGTGCGATCGCGGCGTCCCAACGCCAATCAAAGCAGCGATTTGGAGCGTTACTCAACACAGATGCACCTAGTCCGCCGCCATTGCTGCGCGAACCTCAACAACTTCAGATACTGAATAAGGTGTTCGCGTGGGGCGATTGTTGTACTGCCACACTTGCAGGTCGCCGAGCAGCCCTAAGGCCAGCAGTTGAACGCCTACCAAGATCAGCATCGCGGCGAAGATCATCAGCAATCCGTGTTGCTGCACAACACTCGTTCCATAAATGACCTTCCATGCGAGGAGCCAAAACGCTATCGCTGAACCCGCAGTCATATTCATGAGGCCGAGTCGACCAAAAAAGTGCAGCGGGCGTGACATGTAACGCAGAAGAAACCGAATCGTGATGAGATCGAACATGACCCGGAAGGTACGGGACAGGTTGTAATGCGATATCCCGTGTTTCCGATGGCTGTTGTGAATAGGAATCTCACAGATCGATGCCCCGTACGCGGAAGCCAGTGCCGGGATAAACCGGTGCATCTCGCCGTAGAGTGGTAATTCGCGGAGCGTTTCGCCCCGATATGCTTTGAAGGTCGTTCCGAAATCGTGAATGTTCACTCCGCTGAGCTTTGCCATTAGCCAATTGGCGCAGCGAGATGGGATCCTCCGCAGCCACAAGTTGTCGATGCGGTGCTTGCGCCAGCCGCTCACAACGTCATACCCCTGTTCGAGTTTCTCTAAGAACTTGGGAATGTCAGCCGGATCGTGCTGAAGGTCGCCATCCATGGCGATTACATAGTCACCATTGCAATGCGCAAATCCAGCCGCCAGCGCTGCGGTCTGTCCAAAGTTGCGACGCAACTTGACGATCGTCACTCCGGGGTCGATCAGCGCAATTTCCTTCAGGAACTTGTAGGTGCGGTCTGTGCTTCCATCATCTACAAACACCAAGTGATATCCCCAACCAGTACCTTGCATCACTGCACACAACCGCGAGTACAGTTCGGTGACGTTAAGTTCCTCGTTATGAAACGGAACAACAATTGAAACGGTATCTGCGGTTTTGAACTCACGCATGTTGCACCTTCACCTTGAACGCATGATCTATGGCCTTGAGCCATTTCCGGTCACTTTTGGTTAGCAACAGCTTCGGCTGCTGTCCCTCGCGTTTGTTGAGCAGCTCACATAGCTCAACAGCAAGGTCCCAGTCCTGATCCCAGACACTTAAGACATTCCGTCCGTTGCGCTGGATCGCGGGGAGGCCATCTACTGATTTTGTGACGTACATATGTTTAGAAACCTTGTCGCGATGCAATTACGTGACACGCGCGGGAGAAGGAGTATCGTGCTCGGCTTCCCTCTTTATCGTCGACGGTACCCGCAGCGCCTTCGTCTTGTTGCAAAGCACCAGGCGCCAGCCGGCGAGGGAGCAGGTTCGCTCTCGGGTCCGACTGTGCACCTGTGTTCTGTCGATTCACGCTTTGAACTGAGCATTCCGTCTACCAATTTGTCAGCCGAGCTAACCTCAAGTGTCTCAATGAACTAGCGCACACATTGCCTTCACAAGGCGTGCCGATATTTGGGCACTTGCCCTGCGTGGGGCAGGTGATGTTATGCCCACTTTTTTCGGAGTGCTTAGGAGGCCACGAATCTTGGAGGCTGCGATTCACACGGTCCGATGACGAGGTGAGTATGTCGAAAGTTGTTAAGTTCCAGTGAAGCTGGTGGTACCGTATAGACATGGAGACAGCTGATCTGGAGGGAACGGGCGCGGCCCAAGGTAGATACCGGACGTTATTGGAAGTGTCCAGCGCCATCGCGGCACAGACAAATGTCTCGGCTGTGTTGAAAAGCCTCCGCTGGCTTCTATCTTCTGTTGTTGAGTTCGACGCGATCAGCCTTGCGCTCCTAGACAGTAACGCACGAACCGCGCGGTTGATCGCATTCGACAAAAGCCCCGGAATGCCGGACGTCGAACTCGGGACGCAGGTCAGGATTGAAGGGACGACGTTCGAAAAAGTCATCGAGCAGCAAAAGCCCGTGTTCGTGCCGGATATAGCGGGTGAGCTGGCGGCTGCACCGGAAGTCGCGAGCCGGTTCAAAGGATCGCTGTACCCCGTGTACATCTTCCCGGTTTCAGTCGGAGACAAGAAGTTAGGCGCCCTGTTGATCGGAACCGGCGAGAGGAAAGAATTCAGTGCGGAGGACGTGGAACTCATCAGCTCGGTTGCTGCGCACGTCGCCGTTGCGCTGGAAAGCGCACTCGCCAATGATGCGGCAGCACGCTATCAGCACGAGCTCGCCGCCGAACGTGACCGGCTCCGCCTTTTGCTAGACATTAACAACCAGGTTGTCAACATCCTCGAGATCGACGATCTCTTTCGGGCCGCATCGGCCTCGATCCGCAAGTATTTCGCTAACGATTTCATGAGCGGCTCGCTCTTGGATGAGCGATCCGGCTTTTTCAACTGCGTGGTCATGGATTTTCCGGACGGTCGCGCAGCCACCGGTGACCTCTGGGTCACGCCATTCAGCCAGATCACCAAAGAGCATCTGGACAGACTACAACTTCGATTACCGACGGTGTGGGCAGCCCCGGAGATTGCGAGAATGCCCGCCAATGTTGCGGATTTTTTCAGAGCAGAATCCATAGTCACAGTGGTGTCTCTCCCTCTGGTCGGGGCCAAGGGGCTAATCGGAGTTATGTTGCTCGGACACCGAGAGATGAAGACTTTAACCCAGGTGGATCTGGATCTGCTGTCTCAAATCAGTACTCAGATCTCTCTGGCGCTCGACAACGCGTTGGCCTATGGCCGGGTGACCGCGTCGCGTGACCTCTTGGAAGACCAGCGCCTGTACCTGGAATCGGAAATTCGCTCTGAATACAACTTCGAAGATATCGTGGGGAAGAGTCCTGCGCTGCGCAAGGTGCTGGATCAGATTGCCATCGTAGCTCCAACCGACTCCACTGCCCTACTCCATGGGGAAACTGGGACGGGAAAAGAACTAGTGGCCCGCGCCATTCACAGCCTCAGTCCCAGAAAAGACCGGACGTTTGTGAGGCTCAATTGCTCGGCCATTCCGTCAGGACTGGTTGAAAGCGAGTTGTTCGGGCATGAGAAGGGCGCTTTCACCGGCGCACTCATGCAGAAGAAAGGGCGGTTCGAAGTCGCCGATCAGGGCACGCTTTTTCTCGACGAGATTGGGGACATCAGCCTCGAACTGCAGCCTAAGCTATTGCGCGCCCTGCAGGAGCACGAGTTTGAGCGACTCGGCAGCACAAAGACCATTCACGTCAACGTTCGCTTGATCGCAGCCACACATCGAGACCTGCGGGACATGATCGCCAAGGGGCAATTCCGGGAAGATTTGTTCTACAGGTTGAATGTTTTTCCCGTCGAGGTTCCGCCGCTGCGTGAACGGCGTGAAGATATACCGCTTCTGGTCCACCACTTTGTTTCGCAGCTCGCTGCGCGCATGCGGAAGCGCATTCGATCAATTCCCAAACCTGCAATGGAAGCCCTGACTGCGGCTCCATGGCCGGGAAATATTCGGGAACTGGAAAACTTCATAGAACGTGCTGTCATTCTTACGCAAAGCGACGAACTGAATGTTCCCATCGCTGAGCTGCAGAGCTCGGCAGTGCGAAGCAGCGCTCCGGCCTCCACTTTCCATGATGCCGAACGTCAGACCATCATTGATGCATTGAAAGCCGCTTCTGGGAGGATCGCGGGCCAGGATGGAGCGGCGGAGCGCCTCGGCTTGAAGCGCACAACGCTTCAGAACAAGATGCGCAAACTCAACATCACCAAGAACGACTTCTAGACTCCGAACGCAAGTGAAACTGCCCTTATCTGAGCACTCTGCCATTACTGGGGCACTCGGCCGTACGGCTTCTGGCATTCCCGTCCTCATAACCACTTCGCCTACAACAAGTTCCCCTGCGGTCAACTTCGGCAACTGGTGTGCATTATTCACCGCGACATCCGAATTCTTCCACTTGTCCACCGGCGAAAAGGACGAACGCCCATGTTGACCCTATCTAAGATTAGCTTCACGGCTCTGGCCGCGATTGCGTTAGTGCTTCCTACAAATGTATCTGGACAAGGTATCCAGGCAGGGAAACAGAGTTTGGGCAGCGTTACCGGAACTGTCACCGACCTAAACGGCGACCCAGTTCCCAACGCCACGGTTCTCCTGAAGCGCACCGACATTGATGACAGCCGCACAGTTGTAACGCCCGAGAACGGTTTCTTCAAGTTTCAGGATGTCAAACCGGGCGTTCCCTACGAGATCAGTGTCAGTGCAAAGCGTTTTGCGGACTGGACATCGCCTGGCATTACGCTCGAATCAGGCCAGTTCAAAATTGTTACAGGCATCCAACTTCGCATTCCCCCGGAAATTACGCACGTCGAAGTCACTTACGATCCAGTGCAGGTTGCGACTGAGCAGCTCAAGGCTGAGGAAAAGCAGCGCGTGTTTGGGATAATCCCGAACTTCTATGTTTCATATGAAAAAGACCCAGCGCCCCTCACCAGCAAAATGAAATTCGCGCTTGCGCTCAAGGTCGCTACGAACCCGGTTACCGCGGTGGGGATTGGAATAGTCTCTGCGGCCCGACAGGCAGCAGATAGTCCGAACTACGGACAGGGCTGGGACAGCTACGGCAAGCGTGTGGGGGCAACTGCCGGGGATGGTTTCACTGACATTATGATCGGCGGTGCCGTACTACCATCGCTGTTGCACCAGGACCCGCGCTATTTCTATCAGGGAACAGGTACGGCCAGCTCTCGAATGCGACATGCGATAGCTAGCGCCTTTGTTGCAAGGGGAGACCATGGAAGGTCAGAACCGAACTACTCCACCATGGGCGGAGATCTCGCATCCGCCGCCATCTCTAACCTTTACTTTCCCAGCTCGAATCGCGGCGCTGGCCTGGTGCTCGGGAACTTAGCGCTCGGCACAGCTGAACGCATCGGCGCCAATCTGGCTCAAGAATTCCTTCTAAGCAAGTACACCCATAGAGGGGACCATGCAAAGTAAGCTGCTCTAGCACGCGAGAATCACCGTCCAGACCGCAAGCGCAGCAAGTGGCCGACCTTCTTCTTACGCCCGCCTCCAATACTCGCCGAACTATTCCCGCCATCCGGCCCGGGCTGAAAAGCCCGGGCTCCCGCCCAGCTGCGCCTGGCCGTTGCGCGCTGGTATGACCGAATGAGGTCATGCTGCCTTCCAGTGGGCAACCCGGTGTGGCTTTCGACTTGGGCCGAATACCGCCAAGTTGATACAGTACCGCCTGTTAGCTACTAAGTGCCGGTTCGGCCATCCCAATGCAGTATTCCTCAAGCTGGATTACGTGAATGGTCGCGGAGGTTCTGGCAAACGAGAAAGCAAGGTGAGCCGTGTATTCACAATCGGCGGACGCTCTATCAGGTGTGCTGCGACTGCGGTTGCAGTTCATACACTCGGTCGAGATCATGTCGACCCGGGAAACGGGATTCCTCGCACCGGCACCTCGTCGCGCCCTGTGTTGAAGAACCCTCGCTGAGAAAGGGCAACCATGTTCCGTGTCGAAATGCGTCATGCGACAAATGCGGTGATTATGAAACTCCATGGACGGCTTATAGGTGAGTACGCCGCCTATGCCCGATCGCTGGTGACGCGCTGCAAGATGGACGTGAAGCTGGTCGTAGATCTAACGGAAGTCACAGCTATCGACTTGCTCGGTGAGGAAGTGCTTTCGTTCTTCGGCCAACTCGGGGCCGAGTTTATCTCTGACAATGTTTATGCGAGCTATCTATGCGAGCGACTCAAGCTCCCATTGCTCGGCCGCCACAAACAACAGATCCTTCGGTGATGTACGGACAGAGCGATTAAGAGGTGAAAACGGCCTTTCGGCGGCGTGCAACTAAGATGCCTGGTTCCGAGTTGAAAAAAATCGTGAACGCCGGGGGAGGAGAGGTTACCTCTGGCCGCGATCCTATTTACTTGTTCGCCTGTCATCTTGAATGGCGTGATCGAGGAAATTTACGCGCCTATCACCACTTGATCTCTGCACTGGACGACCATGACGAGAATATACGGCTCCTGGCCGAAAAGCTTTTGCATCGATCGTCGCCGCACCCAAAAGGGCAAGGTCATGGCCGCTAGGTGCGACGGGCCCGCCGCCGTGGGAGGAATAAGACGGTGATTGCGGACCGTGAATTCCCCGTTTTCAAAGCATTAGTTCACTTTGACATCTAAGCCGAATGCTGCCTACTCCATCTGCCGCCTTTTTTGCGGACAGCGGCCATGCGTGACAGTTGGCATGCAGGCGCGTATAGGATTTATGGTTCAGCACAGAATGGCCTCTCCGCAGCAGGTTGCCATTGGTGCTCTCGGCTTTCCAAGTGTTGACCCAACCCATGTGATAACTCAATGCGAGGTCATCTGCCCGCATAAGGGCAGCTGAACCCAGCAGCCAATCTGCGTTGCTGCGCACTTTCAATGACTTCTGCGCTAGTTCGTTTGGTACGCGGACTGCCTTACCGATATCAGGTAACCACCAAGGGCGCCACCATCCTGGTGAACGTTAAACAGAGTGTTGGGAAACCGTAACGAGCTTAACGTCAGCGGAGGTTGTGAGTAGAAATCATGAACACGATCCCGGTAACTGAACATTTGAATGATTGCAGAGAGGCAAGGTCAGGCATTGTGAAGGCATTGGCAGCTTTCCTTGGCGACAAACACAACTCTTTGTTATTGGGTGTTCTTTTCATCGTTCCCCTCCTAGGCCTTGCTGGATGCGACCATAGCCGGGCTGCAATCAAGCTGCCGGACACTGAAGTCCTGGTTGCGTCTCCCCTTCAGCAAGATGTTCCCGTGCACAGTGAGTGGGTAGCCACACTGGACGGCTACGTCAATGCGGAGATCCGGCCCCAGGTTTCAGGCTACATCATCCGCCAGGATTACAAGGAGGGCTCCGTCGTCCGCAAAGGTCAAGTGCTGTTCGAAATCGATCCCCGGCCTTTCCAGGCAGCCCTTGACGGCGCGAAGGGAGAGCTTGCCCAAGCCCAGGCGCAACTGGGAAAGAGCACGATCGATGTTGAACGCGATACGCCTCTAGTAGCACAAAAAGCGGTATCCAAGGAGAAGCTGGACACCGAGATCCAGGCCAAACTTGCTGCGAAGGCAGCAGTCGAATCGGCCACGGCGGCAGTGGAACGGGCAGAACTCGATCTTGGGTGGACCAAGGTCACGTCACTTGTAGATGGCGTTGCGGGAATTGCCGAAGTCCAGATGGGCAATCTGGTGGCGCCTAACCTACGCCTCACGACGGTCTCGCAGGTCGATCCCATCAAGGTCTATTTCCCGGTCAGCGAACAGGAGTATCTGCGCGCCAAGCACATTAGCTCGAGCGCACAGCCGATGGAATTGTTCAACAGTTCGCCCGAACTGATCTTAGCCGACAGCACGTTGTATCCACACAAGGGCAAAATCCTGCTGACCGATCGCCAGGTGGACATGAACACCGGCACTATCCGCCTGGTAGCGGCATTCCCGAATCCCGGCAACATTCTGCGTCCGGGCCAGTATGGGCGTGTGCGGATCCAGACCAGTTTCAACAAGAATGCCCTGTTGGTGCCGCAAAACTCGGTCAAGGAAATTCAGGGAGGCTATCAAATCGCTCTTCTCGGCAAAGACAACAAAGCGATTATTCGTCCCGTCAAGGCAGGCGAGAAGACAGGGACGATGTGGGTGATTGACGAAGGGTTGAATCCCGGCGACCAAGTCATCGTACAGGGAGTGGAGAAGGTAAAGGATGGAACTCCCGTGGTTCCTAAACAGGTGAACATTCAGGCGGAGGAACGGTGAGCCATGTCTAATTTTTTCATCCGCCGTCCGATCGTCGCCATCGTCATCTCGATCCTGATGGTGATCATTGGCGCAATCACGATCACCAACCTTCCTGTCGCGCAGTTTCCGGATATAGCTCCTCCCGAGATACGCGTGTGGGCCCTGTATCCGGGCGCCGATGCCGAGACCATGGAGAAGGCCGTCGCCACGCCTATCGAGCAGCAGATCAACGGCGTGGACAACATGGATTACATGTACTCGATGAACTCCACCAACAACTCGAGTACGGCGCTGATGGTCGATTTCGATCTGAAAACCGATCCCAACATGGATCTCATTCTGACGCAATCGCGCCAGCAACTGGCGAATGGTCAAATCCCCCAAGAGGTCAATGCCATCGGCATTGACGTAAAGAAGTCGTTGACTTCGCCGATGATGCTGATCGCTTTGTATTCGCCAAACGGCACTCATGATGCGAAGTGGCTGGCAAACTATGCCTACATCAACCTGAACGATCCCATCGCGCGCGCTTCCGGGGTGGGCCAAGTCCAGATTTATGGGCTTGGGCAGTATGCAATGCGCATTTGGGTCAAACCTGACCGGCTGGCAAAGCTGGGGATAACGGTCAACGAGGTCGTTAATGCAGTGCAGTCGCAGAACACGGTGAACCCGGCCGGTCAACTGGCAGGCGAACCGATGATAGCCGGCCAGCCGTTCACCTACGCCGTCCGCGCGCAAGGTAGGCTCACGACGCCGGAAGAATTCGGCGACATTATTGTGCGGGAAAGTGCTGATGGCGGTGTTGTGCGCGTGAGGGATGTCGCCCGAGTTGAATTGGGCTCGCAGGACTACAGCACGCTTACGCGCCTTAACGGCAAGCAGACTGCAGTTATTGGCATCTACCAACTGCCTGGGTCGAATGCAGTGGAGTCGGCCAAGGGCATTCGGAAGCTCATGGCCAAGATGAAGGAGAGTTTCCCGGCAGACTTGGAGTATGCCGTAACGCTGGACACGACAGACGCCGTAAGGGCCGGCATGGAGGAAATCGTCCTCACGCTCGTGATCGCTTTCGTGCTGGTGATCCTGGTTGTATTTCTCTTTCTGCAAGACTGGCGCGCCACGGTGATTCCAATGCTTGCCGTCCCTGTCTCGCTGGTGGCCACGTTCATTGTCTTCCCGTTCTTCGGCTTCTCCGTCAATACGCTTTCACTGTTTGGGCTAGTACTGGCGATTGGTCTGGTTGTGGACGACGCGATTGTCGTAGTCGAAGGCATACAACGCCACATTGAAGAGGGCCTGCCTCCCAAGGAAGCGGCTCGCAAAGCCATGGAGGAGCTGACCGGACCGGTAGTTGGTATTGCCCTGGTCCTCTCCGCTGTGTTCGTACCTACGGTTTTCATCCCGGGGATCACCGGCCGCCTGTATCAGCAATTTGCGTTAACGATCGCGATTTCAGTGATCATTTCGGCGTTCAATGCGTTGACATTGAGCCCGGCGCTTGGAGGATTGTTGCTGCGGCCCAGGAAAGAGACTCATGGACCGCTGGCGAGGTTCTTTGGCTGGTTCAATCGTGTGTTCAACCAGGGCACGAATTTCTACCTGCGGATGTCAGGTGGACTGATTCGGAAGAGTGTTGTGGCCCTGCTGGCACTCGCAGCCTTTGCCGTCGGCGGCGTGTTCTTTGCGAAGGTGCTGCCGTCGAGTTTCCTGCCTGAAGAAGATCAAGGATACATGTACATCCAGATGCAACTACCAGAAGCTTCTTCCATTCAGGCATCGTCCGAAGCAGCCCGTGCCGTAGAAAGTGTTCTGAAAGCTACGCCGGGGGTCAAGTACTGTACCAGTGCTCCGGGGTTCAATATGCTCAGCCTGACCCGAAGCAGCTTTAGCACGTTCTTTTGGGTGACCCTGGAACCCTGGGAGAGCCGCAGGCAGATGGAAGAGCAGTTCCAGGTGATTAAGGCCAAGTTGAACCTCAAGCTTCTTACGCTTCCACAGGGAACCGTGTTCGCCATCGCGCCCCCGGCCATCCAGGGTGTCGGCACCTCGGGCGGGTTCCAATTTGTGCTCGAAGACCGTTCGGGCAAAGAGGCCGAATTCCTGGTGAAGAACCTGAACAAATTTCTGGAGGCGGCTCGCAAGCGGCCCGAGATCGCCATGATCACCACCACGTACGTACCAAGCACACCCCAAAAGTTTGTGTACGTGGACAAGGAGAAGGTACTCAAGCAGGGTGTGAACCTGAACGAGGTTTACCAGACCCTGCAGGCTTTTATGGGTGGAGCGTTCGTTAACTACTTCAATCAATTCGGGCGTGCCTGGCAGGTGTATGTGGAGGCGGAAGCTCCCTACCGCGCGAACCTGGATAATGTTGGGCAGTTCTATGTGCGCAACAACAAGGAGGAGATGGTGCCGCTTTCGGCGCTCACCAGGTTCGAGTCCCGCTATGGCCCGGATTTCAAAATGCGCTTCAACGAGTATTCCTCGGCCCAGATTATCGGTAGCGCGGCACCAGGCTACAGCTCAGAACAGGCCACCGCGGCATTGGAAGAGGTTTTCCATCAGACGATGCCGGCGGAAATGGGATTCGATTACATGGGAATGTCCCGGCAAGAGCAGAAAGCGCGGGAAGGTCTGCCGTCGTGGGTCATCTTCGGCATGTCCTTCGTGTTTGTTTTTCTTATCCTCGCGGCGCTGTATGAAAGCTGGTCCCTGCCGTTCAGCGTGCTGCTAAGCACACCCGTAGCGGTGTTCGGCGCCTTCGGATTGTTGTGGCTACGCCGTACCGTACTGGGCATGATCTTCCCGGCCTTCATGGTGCAGATCGAGAACGACGTCTATTCGCAGATCGGGCTGGTCATGCTGATCGGCCTGGCGGCGAAGAACGCCATTCTCATCGTGGAATTCGCCAAGGGCGAATATGAAAGCGGCAAGCCACTCGTGGATGCCGCACTGGAAGGAGCCCGGCTAAGGCTACGGCCAATCCTTATGACTTCTTTCGCCTTCATTCTGGGTTGCGTGCCCTTGTTCATCGCAACCGGCGCAGGTTCGGTCGGTCGCCAGATCATGGGTACTGCCGTGATCGGCGGGATGCTCGCCGCGACTGGCATCGCCATCTTCATTATCCCGGCGCTGTACGTCATCGTGGAACGTCTGGCGAATATAGGGAAGCATGCAGCAGAGCCGATTCCCGCGTTACCGCAGCCGAGTGTTGTGGAGGGTGACTAATGAAGACAGTGACTGCACTCTTAACGCTGACTCTCTTCACCGTGGGCTGCACGGTCGGGCCGAACTACAAGCGGCCGAGTTTGGATGTTCCGGGTGGCTATCGTGGCGCCGCGCCATCCTCGGAAGTGCCAGCCGCTGCTGCGGGGTCCAACCCAGACCAGCAGACATCTGCGCAGCCTGCTCCGCAATCGCTCGCGGACGAGAAGTGGTGGGATGTTTTCCAGGACAAGCAGTTGCAGGAGCTCATCCGTACCGCGCTCCAGAACAACTATGACGTGAGGATTGCGGCAGCGCGAATCCTTAAGGCCCAGGCGCAATTAGGCATTACCCGTGCCGATCAACTGCCCACGCTTTCCGCCGGAGCCGCAGCCATCAATGCAGATATCCCGCGAACAAGCCTTACTCCTAACACTGATACGAGCTTTAATGTGGCCGCGGCGAGTTTCAATTGGCAGCTCGACTTCTGGGGCAAGTACAGGCGTGCAACCGAAGCGGCGCGTGCCAACCTGCTTGCGGCGCGCTGGGCGCGGGAATATGTGGTCTCGACGCTGGTGAGTAATGTCGCGGCATCCTACTTTCAGCTTCGCGCTCTGGACTTGCAACTGGAGATTTCGAAGCGAACACTGGCTGCTCGTCAGGAATCGCTCAAACTGACGCAGACCCGGGCGAATGGCGGCGCCGCGACGATGATTGATGTGCGTCAGGCTGAGCAATTGGTAGCCACCGCCGCCGAAAACATACCCGACCTGGAACGTCGCATCGAGCAGCAGGAAAACTACATAAGTACGTTGCTCGGGAACAACCCAGGTCCTATTGCGCGCGGCTTGCCGCTGGTCCAACAGCCGCGTGCGCCCGAGGTGCCGGCCGGGCTTCCTTCAAGCCTGCTGGCGAGGCGACCTGATATTCGTCAAGCGGAGGAGCAACTCATTGCGGCCAACGCATACATTGGCGTCGCCAAAGCCGCCTATTACCCAAACATTTCATTGACCGCGAACGCCGGGTACGCCAGCTCGGCACTTTCCAGCTTGTTCACTGGACCGGCGGGACTCTGGGCATTCGGTGGCACGCTCATGCAGCCCATATTCGCCGGCGGAAGGATCAAGTCCGGGGTGAAGTATAGCGAGGCACAACAGCAGGAAGCTTTGCTGAATTACAGGCAGACAATCCAGCAAGCCTTTCGTGGTGTTTCGGACTCACTGATTGGTTATCGAAAGGACCGCGAGTTTCGGGAATATCAACAGCAGCTTACGGACGCCGCTCAAGATGCAGCGCGGCTGTCCGAGATGCGATATCAGGGTGGGGCGACAGATTACCTGGAGGTGCTGACAAACGAGACCAATGCTTTCAACGCGGAACTGGGCCTGGCGCAGGCTCAGCTAAATGAGCTTTTGGAACTCGTCGACATCTACAGAAACCTTGGCGGAGGCTGGCAGATGTAAGGCTGACAGGACGAGATCTGGGTTCACCAGCGTTTGTGGGCCCTAGACTCGGCACCGGCCGCATTTCATTTGACACGCAACGCAGGGGAGTTAAGACAATGATCCGCAAGTCAGCAGTGCTCACGATTACCTTCACGATACTCATGCTGTCGCCTCTCAGCCGCGCTCAAGATCAGCCGCCGAACCTTGGCTCGATGATGGAGATATTCAGAGCCGAGACGCAGGCTGAACGGGCGACCGTCATCACGCAAACGATGAACTTCAGCGACAAGGATGCTGCCGCATTCTGGCCGATCTACCGAAAATACGAGTACGAACGGTCCCTGCTGGACGATCGACGCGCGGCCGTCATCAGGGAGTACGCCCAGAAGTACTCAGCCCTGAGCGATGTCGATGCCAAAGCGATGGCAGAACAGATGTTCGACTGCGAATCTCGCTTGGCGGAGTTGAAGAAGACGTATTTCAAGAAGTTCATCAGGGTACTTCCGGCATTGACGGTCACGAAGTTCTTTCAGCTAGACCATCGCATCGACTTGCTGGTGGAAATGAAGGTGGAGGCTTCCCTCCCTCCGCTTTTTCGACCACAGCTCACAGAGCACGATAGTAGCGCACGAGCGCTGCCTCAGCCGTGAAACGCCCTGGAAATTACATTGTCATCCAGGAGGTACTCGATGACCCGCACCACGAAGCGCATGTCCGTGTTCCTGTTGGCACCGCTAATACTGGTCGCCATGGCTACGGCGCAGACGCAGCACCAAGGACTCACGGTGTCTGTCCAGGGCTATCCAGGAGATGCTCCCGTGGTTGAACTACAAGGCCGTTCGTACGTGGAAATACAGGAGCTGGCGCGAATCACCAACGGCTCACTCAGCTTTGAGAAAGACCGAATCATCTTGACGGCGCCTGATTGCGATGTTTCGAAGACGGCCAGCGACGACGCTGCCAAACCAGGCTTCTCCCGCTCATTTATGAGAGCGGCGATCGAGGCGATGGCGTCGATTCGAGAGTGGGGCGGAATGCTGATGATCACAGTGCAGAATGGCTATCCCGTCGGCAATACCATCGCCGGAAATACGATCATGGCTTATCAGGGACGCGCAGCCGACAAGGTCGCATTGGCCTCGTCGGAAGCATCGACGGACTCTGATTATCACGGGCTGGAGTTGCTGAGGAATGAGTTCAACAATGTACAGGCATGGGCTGACTCCTATGTCAAAGCTCGAAGTGCCATGAGCGCCGCAAACCTGACGATCTCTGAAAACGCGCTCAAGGATGATCAAGACGTCCAAAAGCTAGTGCACTGCGGCCAATTCCTGGCACAGATGTTTGCCGGTGGTACTTTCCAGGATGACGCGGCTTGCCGTTGACTGTGCGGGAAGGCAGTAGAAATGACAGTCAGAAGAGTGGCAATCAACACCGGTGGCGGCGATGCACCCGGGCTGAATGCAGTTATTCACGGCGCGGTGTATGCGGCGCGCGGTCGGGGATGGCAAATCTTTGGCATTCGTGACGGCTACGAGGGATTTCTTGAGCCACAAAAATATCCTGACGGCGGACTGATCGAACTTAAGCGTTCTACAGTGCGCGAAATTTCTCACGTGGGCGGCACGATTTTGGGAACATGTAACCGGGGCAATCCCTTCTCCCGCCCAACCCGACTGCCGGACGGCACGATGAAAGACGTGGATCGTTCCGACGAGCTCATCGATTGTTTTCGAAAGTACAGCCTTGACGCGCTCATCGCGGTTGGCGGTGACGGCAGCCTCAGCCTCGCACACCAGTTGCAAAACAAGGGCCTGCGCGTCATTGGTGTGCCGAAAACCATCGACAATGATCTTGAATCCACGGTGCTCACGTTCGGTTTCAATACCGCTGTTTCGTTTGCCACCGAATGTATTGACCGCCTCCACAGCACAGCGTTGTCTCATCAGCGAGTCATCGTCGTGGAAGTCATGGGCCGCTATGTGGGATGGATTGCGCTCCACTCCGGGTTAGCTGCAAGAGCGGATGCCATTCTTATTCCGGAGGTCCCTTATGAAATTGAGCAAGTCGCAGCGCGGCTTCGCCGCAAGCACCAGGAGGGCAAGCCGTACTCGATTGTGGTGGTAGCCGAAGGAGCTAAAGCGGCAGGAGGCGAAGTAACTGTCAGAAGCCGCGAGCCCGGCCGAGCCGACCGACTGGGCGGCATTGGCGAGACTGTAGCCGCGCAACTTCAGGAACTCACTGGCAAGGAGAGCCGATGCGTGGTTCTGGGCCACCTGTTGCGTGGCGGATCACCTACAGCGATTGATCGCATCCTGGGAGTCACGTTCGGCGCCGCAGCCATTCATGCGATTTCCATGGGTATGGACGGAGTGATGGTGGCTCTGAACCCACCGCGTATTGATTTTGTGCCCATCCAGCAGGCCATTGCCCACTTGAAGCTGGTGCCTCAAGATAGCGAATTCGTTATTGTCGCGCGAGCGCTCGACATCTCGTTTGGGGACGGCGAATGACATGCGCCAGGGCAGTCCGACCCGGTCGGTAGTCACGCCGTAGAAGCCGACTTTGCATTCCTGACCCGATACGGTCGAACTGGCGGCGTTAGATCAGCCGCAGGAAATTGTGAATGGAACACAGCGGCACCGGTGCTGGGTGGAACGTATTGCGCTGACGCGCGTTCAGTCGTGGTGTTAATCGCATGAGAAGAGGTGAACGTTGCACGGCACAGTAGTTAGCACGCTGACACAGAACCCGATCCTTACGTTGTTCATCGTGATTGGGCTGGGGTACGTGTTGGGCGAAACGCGTCTCTTCGGATTTCGCTTCGGCATCGCCGGGGTCCTGTTCGTCGGTCTAGCCGTGGGGTCGCTGGGCCCCTCGATCTCCGTCCCGGAAGCGATTCCCACGCTGGGGCTGATCATCTTTATCTACACTATTGGAGTCCAGACGGGGCCCGAGTTCTTCAAGTCTCTGCGCCAGGGCGGTTATCGCCAGAGCCTGTTTGCTCTGCTGATCGTGGCCTTGGGCGCAGGAGTAACGCTTCTGGTGTCGTGTCCGACGCACTTGGCACGCCCGCGGCGCGCTGGCCTTTACACAGGTGCGATGACCAGTACGCCCGCGCTGGCGGCCGTGCGCGAGTTGCTGGTCGACCGCTGCCGCGCTGCTGGGTTTTCTCCCGAGCAGCTTCGCGCGGTTTCCGACGAGCCGGTGATTGCCTACTCGATCGCTTACCCGGTAGGCGTCATCGGCGTGCTGATCTCGTTCGCTGTCTGGCGCCGCCGATGGAAGCCGGAGATGGAGCCACTGGCGGAAGGGCCTGAGATCCATGTCCGCAACTTCGAGGTGATCAATCCGACAGTGATCGACCGCACCCTCGAGGAAGTTCTGCAGCCGCACCGAGACCTAGGGTTTGTAATCAGCCGGATCCAACGCGGTCAGTCGAGCGACATAGCCCGGAGCGACACGCTCCTGCAGCGGGGAGACATTGTCGTTGCGGTCGGCGACGACGACGCGCTGGAGTCCGCCGAACGGATTTTCGGCCATCCCCTCGATGCTCACATCGAGCAGGATCGGTCGCGGCTTGACTTTCGGCGGGTATTTGTCTCGCGACAGGAGATTGTCGGCAAGCGCATCTGCGAGCTCCATTTGGAGAACACTATGGGCGCCACGGTAACACGCCTACGCCGAGGCGATTTGGACTTCGTTCCCACACGAGACACGCGCCTCGAACTCGGTGACAGGGTCCGCGTGCTCACGCGATGCGAGAATTTCCCCGCCATCTCGCGGTTTTTCGGAGATTCGATCCGGGGCACCGCCGAAACCGATTTCGGTTCCGTCGCCCTGGGCATGGTTCTTGGCGTGCTGCTCGGCCTCGTGCCCATCCCATTGCCCGGAGGGACTATCCGCCTGGGATTCGCCGGCGGTCCTCTCCTCATTGCCCTCGTCCTTGGCAAGCTGGAGCGCACCGGTCGCATCACCTGGACCATCCCGCTGCACACCAATCTGACGCTGCGGCAGATTGGGTTGCTGTTCTTTCTCGCCGGTGTTGGCATCCGCGCGGGCTATTCCTTCGCGCAGACGCTCCGCCAGAACGGCCCGGCGATGCTGCTGGCGGGGGCGGCCGTTACGCTTGTCATCACCCAAGTGTCCCTGGTAGTGGGCTACAAATGCCTCAAAATACCATTCGCATCCCTCATGGGCCTGGTCTCCGGCATCCAGACACAGCCGGCCTGCCTGGCTTACGCCACGCGCGAAGCAAACTCCGACGCACCCAATCTCAGCTACGCCGCAGTGTATCCGGTGACGACGATCGCAAAGATCATTCTGGCGCAGTTGTTGAGCTAAATTCTTCCCGCCTTGCCGACACTCTGCCCACATACCAGCAGTGGCCACATTCGGGCAAGTAGTTAGATGTCTGTGGAAACATCTATCGACGTACCTCGCTTTCCTACAAAGGCTTACATGACGTCTCGTTTTGGCAATCGAGCTGCCTCAGGAAGATGTGGAGGTCAGATGATGAGCTCCCATTACCAGTGTCCCACCGGTTCGCAGGAAGCATCCTTCCGTTACGCGACGGGTGATGAAGTTCGCACAGCTTTCCGCGAGCACAGGGAAGAGCTGGCATGGCTGGCGGTTTTTCTCACCGCGAATACGGAGCTTGCCGGAGTGTGCCTGGTGGATGCGTGTGCGGTTGCGGCCATCCCGAGCGATGTCTGCCCACAGTGGCTTGAGAGTTGGACGCGATGCTGCACGATCAGGTCGGCAGTCGAGATGCAACAGTCGCGCATATCGCTACTCGCTTCCGTTTATGAGCGCACGCCATCTCATCATCGTGACCAGCCACTCGCTCCGCTTATGCTCGATGTGCTCTATGACAAGCCTGAGCGATTTGGGCGTTGTCTTGACGTCCTCTGTCGCGCCGCCGTGATTCTGATCGGGATTGAACACTACTCGCCAACCGAGTCCGCCCAGATCCTCGGAATCAGTGGAGCTGCTGTCGAAGCAGCATACTGTGCCGCATTGCAGTTTTTCGAAATTCTACAGTGCGAGATGCTCGGGGATTTTGGCATCGGCGTCCAATTGAATTGATGAGTGAAGCAGTCAAAGTTCGGCGTCGTGGTTTGTTCATGAAGCACGTGCTCGCAGAACTCGCACGGCGCGCCGGCGCATCAGCGATCGGCAAGCAAGCAGGTTCTTGCTGTCCGGTTGAGGACGAGTGAAATGGAACGGAATGCTATAACTGATCTGCGTGTGAAGAACATTCTGGTGCTTACCGATTTTTCTACCTGCTCACAAAAAGCGCTGTTGTACGCGGTTGATATCGCGCGCATCCAGGGTTCCAGGCTGACTCTTCTGCACATAGTTCCGCCGCAACTTGGCATGCCACAAGATCCGCGCCGAGATGAAGTAGTTCGCGCAGCCTTGAGCGAAATGAAGAAGCTCGAAGCTAACCTTCTGTCGGAAGGATTGTTGCGTGACCTTCCCCACCAAAGTCTCGTGAGGCGAGGAAAGAACTGGAACGTGATTTCCAGGATTCTGAAGCTGCAGAGCACTGATCTGATCGTGATGGGTACCCATGGAAGAACGGGTTTGAAGAAGCTGATCCTCGGCTCGTTTGCGGAGGACGTTTTTCGCCATGCCTCATGCCCGGTACTGACGGTGGGGCCATCGGTTACTGATCAGGCCGTAGCCGAATCGCCCCACCACATTCTGTTCCCGGACAACGGTTCCTGTGCCTCGAACGCCGCCGAGCGCTATGCGTACCAGCTGGGGCGGGCCCCGGAAGCCCAACTCACGTTGTTGGGAGTGGTTCAGAGGGGATTGCTTTCAAACGGCAATTCGGGGGCCGACGAGCGACTGGAACATTCGAAAGAACACCTGCACGCTACGGGTCTCTACGCAGCATGGCGTCAGGGAGGTGTTATGCCGAAGGTGCTGGCGGAGACGGGATTGAACATTGAAACCATTCTCCGCGTTGCGGACACGACGGTTGCCGACCTCATCATTCTGGGAATGTCGGGAAAAGATCATGCTGCCGGAAATTTTGAATGGGACGATGCGTACCAGGTTGTGTGTGCGGCGCATTGTCCGGTCTTGACAGTCCGCGACACCTTTCCGAATCCTTACTTCAAGCAGCTATTGCAAATGGAGCCCATACGTGTTCCTGGCAAATCTGCAATAAGGGGGAAGCTAGATCGCTGAGGTGCAGTTATAAGTGCTCCCGTGTTGCTATGCATGATAAAACGCGATTCCAGCCATCACTCTGTCTCTGTCCTGCTTCTTAGTCATTGACCTATTCGCCTTTTCCGAAGAATTAATGAGCATTCCGATTCTTCAGAGCGCTCCCATAGCGACCCCTCGGGGTTCTATCTAATCACTGCAGGTAATTCGCTTTTGTGATACCAAGGCGGCAAATTTTGTGTTGGAGAGTCGTACGCTTGAGTCCGAGCTGTTCGGCGGCTCCCCCCTTCCCCGCAATCCGTCCAGAGGCAGCTCTCAAAGCATCGATGATTACCTGCCGCTCGGCGTCATGAAAAGTGGATGCGGAAGGGTTGCGAGGTGCTTGAACTACGTTCTTCAGCTCTCCAATTGGCACATACAACTCATTCCCTTGGGTGAGAATGACGGCGCGCTCGATGAAGTTTTCCAACTCGCGTACATTGCCTGGCCACGAGGCGTTCACTAAAGCTTCCATGGCGCGCTTCGGTATGCTCGAAATGTTCTTTTGCATCCGGCGTCCCAGGCGAGAGACAAAATAGTGAACGAGGAGTGGAATATCGCCGGCGCGTTCGCGTAGAGGCGGGATCTCAATCGGGAAGACGTTGAACCGGTAGAAAAGGTCCTCCCGGAACGTCTTCTCCCGGATCATCGTCCCCAGGTCACGGTGGGTTGCCGCAATGATGCGTACGTTAACCTGGATTGTCTTGGCGCTTCCCAGGCGTTCGAACTCTTGCTCCTGCACCGCGCGTAACAATTTCGGCTGTAGCTCCAGGCTGATGTCGCCAATCTCATCTAGAAACAGCGATCCCCCGTCGGCGAGCTCGAATCTTCCCTTTCTTTGCATCAGGGCACCGGTAAAAGCTCCCTTCTCGTGCCCAAACAACTCGCTCTCCAGTAGTCCCGAGGGAATAGCCGCACAGTTCATTCGCACAAAGCTACGCCAGCGTCGGGAACTGAGGTTGTGAACAGCGCGTGCAACCAACTCCTTGCCAGTCCCTGTCTCCCCGTGCAGCAGGACGGTGGAGTCAGTTGGCGCAACGATCCGAACTTGCTCCAGCACCTTCTGAATCGCTGGGCTCTGGCCAATTATGCCTTCGAAAGAGTACTTACTCATCCCTGGTTCCGGAGACGACTGGTCATCGAGCCCTATTGCTTCGGGGAAGCTTGTCCCTGCGAACCCTCTCCCGTCTGTGAGAGCAACACCCTCGTAAGCCATATCATCCTCCTAAATACCGGCCTATCTATTACTCGAGACAGTAGCGTGTTTACGTGATGAATGGACAGCCCGGACCTCAGCAAGCAGCTCGAAGCTGTCTTTGCTAAAGCGTGCGTCCCATGCCAGGATCGATGCTATGTATTCCGCTCTCTGGTGTGAACAGTGAAGCCTTTGCTCCACTCTCCTTGCCATGTCTAGAATCCTAACTAGGTCCACAATGACCTCCTTACACGCTGACGCCCAGTGCGTGTGCTGACACTCGGTCATAGTCGTTGGCGGTTAACAGCTCGAATGCTTCTAAGGCGATATCCTCTTCCAGAAAGCCGCGTGACTTGGCAACTTCGAAACAATGCTGAGCGGAGTCCTGAACAGTCGCTATATCAGGCATGATGCCTCCTATCCCGAAACCCGCCTCTTGTTCAACGTCTTGGCTGAACTTTGGAATTAGAGCCTTTGGGTTCCGCTAATGAGTACATTATGCAGCGAGCGCCATTTGCGGACAGCCCCAGATAGGGATAAATCATCAACTCTGGGGAGGCGAATAGCAGCCTCTTCCGAGGCGGGAAATCAGGTGTTTTAGGATTCTTAAAGTGAGGTCAGATTACTTCTGCGAGGCGGAGCTTCCACACGCTTCCACCCAAAAAGGTAAGCATCAATCGACCATAAACCAGGCCCTAACATTGCGAGAGCCCCAGCGATGGTTCCCAGCAAGAGAAAGATCCAGACGTCGGCACGCAGCACCAGCAACTGCCAGAATTCAATCAAGGCAGCTAGGGTGCCGACGATGGGGGTCCACAGTCCGGAGATCAGAAGAATACCGAATAGCGCCAGAAATGCGCCCGTTATCTCGGTTCTAATCGGCGGATCGATCCAGAGAGCCACACCGGCGCGCACAATCATTGCGGTGCCGACAACGAGGCGCAGGAGAAGCAAACCTATGCCAGGCCAACCGCCGGCAAATGTGGAGTATAGACGTCGCATTGCGCATTCTCCGAACTCTCTAGATTGTCATATTGACAAGCTGATGTGAACCCCAAATAGAGGCAGAATCTTCACCCTTTTGGGTCTGGAATGCGCGTACGGCGAAGAGTCTGGTTGGAACTAAATCTCGATGATCCCTCTCTTCAGACCGATGATAGCGGCATGGGTTCGATCGTGGGCGCCCAACTTGGAAAGGATGGTCTTTACGCGACTCTTGACGGTTTCCTCTGTGATTGAGAGCTGATCGGCAATCTGCTTGTTCGCGTTCCCGGCCGCGATCAGTCGCAACACAGCGATTTCTGCCGGAGTCAGGGCGTCATCGGTCGCATGCTGCGCGATTTCGTAGGAGGCTTCCGGCGAAAGGCTCTTCTTTCCGGCGTGGACAGCACGGATCGTCTCAAGTAATTCCTTATGCAACGCATTCTTGAGGAGATAAGCCTGAGCTCCGGCTTTTAGGGCACGGAAAATTTGCACGTCGCCCGCGTAGGTCGTCAGCACGATAACTCTTGCCTCGGGAAATTCATTGCGAATGGCAATGAGCGCGTCGAAGCCGTTCATTTCCGGCATTTGCAGGTCCATCAGCGTAACGTCTGGATGGTGCGCCCGAAATTGCTGGATAGCCTCGCGGCCGTTGGAGGCTTCCCCTACCAATGTCATGTCCCGCTGGATGCCAACCAGACCGGCGATCCCTTGGCGCACGAGCGGATGATCGTCAACCGCGAGGATTCGAATTGGCGGAACCTCAGAGCTCATAACGGTTTGCCATTTGTGTCTTTAGGCCTTCGCGGTAAAAACCCGCGAGAGCCAGGAAGATTTCCCCCCGGTGGTATAGGCGATGCTTGCAGGAAAGCGCAGCTCCACTTCCGTTCCTGCATCAACTTCGCTCCAGATTCTTAGCTTCGCCCCCATGATTGTGGCGCGTTCCCGCATGCCGGGCAAGCCGTAATGTCCCTCACCGCTCTGACCCGCGAGCACCGCTGAATCAATGCCCTTTCCGTCGTCTCGTACCCGCAATCGGAATTGCTCATTGTCGTACCGAATTTCAACTTCGACCTGGCGAGCACCCGCGTGTCGAAAGGCATTTCGCAGTGCTTCGGCAGCAATCTTATAGGTCTCGTCACGAAGGATTGGGTGCAGATTTCGCGACTCGCCTTCAACTGCTACACGGAATGCAGGTCGGTGGTTGGCTGAGTCAGCGGCCAGTTCCTCTCCCAGGGTGCTTATGGCCAGCGCAAGATCGTTGGTTTGTACCGTGGAATCGCGCAGTCCCTGCACAGCATCGCGCCCTTCGGTGATCGCGTCAGCAGCCTGCTCGATCACGCCGTCGAGCTTCTCTTGCGCATCCGAGTGCTCGGGCAACATCTGGGAAACGGTTTGGAAGCGGAGCAGCAAGCCGTGGAAGCTTTGCAGGAGCGTGTCATGAAGCTCCCGCGCAATGCGTGTGCGCTCGCCGACTCGCGCATCCAGCGTCACCTCGAATTCATGACGCAGTCGCCGTACCCGAAGCTGGTAGATCGCCCACAGCAGGGCGAGGAACGCAACTGCGCAGAGGGCGCGGAACCAATTCGTCTGGTAGTACGCTGGGGCAACGGAGAAATCCAGTTCGGTGGCATTATCGTTCCACACCCCGTCGCTGTTGGCTGCGATTACGCGAAAGGAATATTTACCGGGAGGCAAATCCGTGTAGAACGCCTGCCGGCGTGTACCGGCTTCGTGCCAATCACGGTCATAGCCGTCGAGCCGGTAGCGAAATTTCACCCGCTGTGGAATCAGAAAGGTGGGCGAAGTGTAATCAATTTGCAAGTCCCGGGGGTGCGGGGGGAGGCTGAGGTTCTCGCTTGCTGGCAATTCCTTTCGGTCGACGATGACGGATTCTACATATGTGTCCGCCGCTGGCGGAGCCTTCTGCGATAGCCGCGAGGGATCCAGGACCTGCACGACCAGTCCGCTGGCAAACCAGACGCGCCCATCCGGAGACAAAGCCGCGGAGTTAAAAGGGGATACGTTTGGCTGAGCGCCGTCGAATGAATCATAAAGGCGGGCCTGCACCACCGCTTCTGGATTTGTCCACCATCGTTGCAGTTCAGAATCTGCAAGTTCGATGATGCCGCAACGAGTGTAGAGCCACCAGCGCTTTTCTTTGTCCTGAATGAAGGAGATCATCTCATCGCAGGGAAGACCATTTTTCGTCGTCATCCGCTGCACCTTACCTCCCCGGAACCCTACCAGTCCGTCCTCAAAGGAGGCAAGCACAGAGCCGTCTGCCTGGGCTACGATCTTATGCGGCGACGCGTCCTTAGCACTCGGATTTAGTGGAAATTGTTGCAGAGCGGCACCCTGGCGGAACAATACGATGTCTCCCTTTCGAGTCGCTACCCAAATTCCTCCCTGCGGATTCGCAGCCATCTTCCATGCAGATGGAACTCGCGGTTGAGAGAATTCCTCGCGTATCTGGAAATCGCGAATGCGCACTAGCTTCTTAGGTTTGCTATTGCACGCCGCCCATATATTCCCGTCAGTGTCCTCAATCAATCCATACACCATTCCAAGGGGCTGGGGACCCGGTCCGGAGATACGCCGGAAGTGCCCGTCCTTGAAGATATACAAAGCGTCATCGACTCCAACCCACAAGTTTCCCGCATGGTCCTCCAGCATTCGCGTAACTTGTGTGCCGGGAAGACCTTTGCCCGTGGTAATTGATGAGACGCTTCCGTTAACGATGCGGTCGAGCGCTCCGCCGGTGCCAACCCAGATTGAGCCATCCCGGCTGGCCAGAACACCCCCCGCTAAGGCCGATATGCCTTCCACTTGGGAGAATGTTGCGACCGCAGGATCGCGGAAACCGTCTATTCCACTTGTAGTTGCAATCCAAACGATCCCTTCGCGGTCTTCAAGAAGAGCCCATACGGAGTCGCCGGAAAGGCCTTCCGTATGTCCATAATGCTCCACAGCGTCTCCATGGATACGAAAGAGCCCGTTCTTCTCCGTGCCAACCCAAAGGTTACCGTCGCGGTCGAACATCAGGGCGGTAATGGCGAATCTGCGTCCATCGAAGGTGGGGGTCAAGAATGGCCGAATCACGCCATCCCTCAGTTGCCGAAGCCCTCCTGGACCGTCGCCGAATATGCCCACCCATAGAGTTCCATCGGGAGCACGTGCCAGGCACTTAATCCCGATTCCAATGGCTTTCACCCCTTCCAGCTTGTACGTCTCCGAGACGCCAGCGTGCCAGTGGACAAGGGTCGTCTGACCTCCCAGCCAAAAGCCACCCTTCCCATCCGCCAATAAAGTATCGACTTGGGAAATCGGTATTCCGTCAGATTTTCCGAAACATTTGACCGTGCGGTCGGTCACATGACAAAGGGGCGGGTCTGACCCTTGTGCTGCCCACAAAGAGCCGTCCGGATCCTCGCTGATGCGCTGAAACTTGTTCCCTTCCAACTTGAAGTGAGAAGTGATAACCCCATCTTTCAAGTGAACAATGTCATGCCGTCCCCATAACCAGAGCCCCCCTGAGTGGTCGGCAAAGGCGTTCTCCATTCTCTTGAACGGAACACCAGCAGGCAAATGCCAGGACACAAACCGGACGCCATCAAATCGGTAGATCTCGCCGGGAAGAGACAAGAACCAGAGGAAACCGTCCGAGGTTTGCGTAATGTCATACATGCCCGCCGGTAAGGAGCCATCTTGTATTCGCCAAGACGTGTGCATGTACTGAGTGATGTGTTTGTTCGGATCGAGGGCGTGAAGCGCGTCCGGCAGTAACAAGACGCACATGAGACAACAGCCCAGCGTGGCTGCAATCGCGCTGCAGGCCGCGTTTAAGCGAAGCAGAAATGGTCGGCGAGGGGCTAGGTTTCCCATGTTCGTGGCCGGACAGCTTCAGACAGTATGGCCCCGTTGGGTTGCTACGATGGTTACTTGCTCGCTAATGTATCACTCTCATTGCCGCTTGTCAGTGATTGCGGTCTGTCTCGACCGGCGACGAGTGCTCCAATATGGAATACTCACTGTTGTCGCACCCCATCGGATTCTCGCATCTGCTAAGTGCCGATCGGATAACGCAATGATTCCCGACCGCCTGACTATTTGTGCCTCGCACCTGGTTGAGTCTGGGAACGTGAAGGGCCTGGCATTGTGCGGGTCTGGCTCGCTTCCCACGCCATGTCGAGGCGTTTTCTTACATCAGCTTTCTGCACGAAGTGCCAGTGTTAGCGAGACGTCGGCGCTCATGCCCGGTCTCCTACATCATCCTCTTGCCTTCGCGGTAGAGGTGCGCGACCACCAGGAAGATTTTCGCCCTGTAGCATAGGCGAGACTTGCAGGAAGGCGCAGTTCCACTTCGGTACCAGCATTGACTTCGCTCCACACGGTCAGCTTAGCCCCCATAATCATGGCTCGTTCCCGCATACCGGGCAAGCCGAAGTGTCCCTCTCTGCCGTGCTCTGAGAGAATCGCCGGGTCGATGCCCTTCCCGTCGTCGCGCACACGCAATCGGAATTGCTCATCGTCATAGCAGATTTCAACCTCAATCTGCCCGGCCTTGGCGTGCTGAAAGGCGTTCCGCAGCGCTTCGGCTGCAATCTTGTAAATCTCATCACGAACGATGGGGTGCAGATTTCGTGACTCGCCTGCAACCGCTACACGGACTGAAGGGCGGTGGTTGCTTGAATCGGTGCCGAGCTCCTCTCCGAGGGTGCTTATGGCTAGCGCAAGATCGTTGCCCTGGATAGTGGAATCGCGCAATCCCTGCACTGTATCCCGGCCTTCGGTAATTGCGGCTGCGGCCTGCTCAATGGCGTTGTCCAGCTTCTCCTTCGCATTGACAGGCCGCTCGGGCAGTAATTGGGAAGCCGTCTGGAACCGGAGGAGCAAACCGTGAAAGCTTTGCAACAGTGTGTCGTGAAGCTCCCGCGCAATGCGTGTGCGCTCCCCGACGCGAGCATCCAGCGTTATTTCGAACTGCTGATGCAATCGCCGGACACGCCATAGATAGGCCGCCCACAGCAGCGCCACAAACGATAGCGCGCAGAGTGCGCGAAACCAGTTCGTCTGGTAGTACGCCGGGGCGACGGAGAAATCCAGCTTAGCCGCGCTATCATTCCACACTCCGTCACTGTTCGCTGCGGTCACGCGGAAGGTGTAGTTTCCGGGAGGCAAATCGGTATAGAATGCCTGCCGGCGCGTGCCGGCATCTTTCCAATCACGGTCGTGGCCGTCGAGCCGATAGCGGAACTTTACCCGCTGTGGAATCAGAAACGCGGGCGAAGTGTAATCAATCTGCAAATCCCGCGGATTGGGGGGCAAGCTGAGGTTTTGCCTCGCTGGAAATCGTTTTCGGCCAGCCAGCACAGATTCGATGTACGCGACAGCCGGCAACGCTTTTTTTGAGAGCTTGGACGGGTCCAGCATCTGCACGACAACCCCGGTGGCAAACCATACTCGTCCATCCGGCGAGAGGGCCGCTGAGTTGAACGAGGGCGTCTCCGGCTGAACTCCGTCCAGGGAATCATAGACGCGGGTCTGAACCACGGTGACCGGGTTCGCCCACCATCGGTGGAGTTCAGAATCTGGCAACTCGACAACGCCGCATCCGGTGAGCAGCCACCAGCGTTTCCCTCTGTCCTGAATGAAAGAGATTACGGACGTGCACGGCAGCCCGTTTTCTGCTGTCATCCTCTGCACCTTTCCTTGCCGCAATCCGACAAGCCCGTCCGCTGAGGCAGCAAGAACCGAGCCATCTGCGTGCACAATGATCTGGTGACTGACCGGATTGGCTTTCGCGTGGAGCGTGAACTTCTCCAGGGCTCCGTGACGAAAAAGTACCAGGTCGCCCTTCAGAGTTCCGATCCAAATTCCTCCTTGTGGGTCCGGCGCCAGCGTGTGGCCTGGTGGAACTTGCGCCCCAGAGAATTCCTGGCTCACTTCGAAATTGTGAATGCGCACGAGTTTTCGAGGACTGCCGCACTCTGCCCAAATGTCCCCTTCAATGTCCTCAGCCATTCCAACCACAAGCCCGAGCGGTTGGTGATTTGCTTCGGGCAGCCGCCGAAAACTCCCATTCTTAAACAAGTACAGCCCGTCATCCACCCCCACCCAGAGGTTGCCGGAATGGTCCTCAAGCAATGACGAGACTTGATGACCAGGGAGACCATGGCCCGTGCGAATGGAAGAGACGGATCCGTTGACGATGTGATCGAGCGATTCCGCGTTTGCCACCCAGATTGTGCCGTCCCGTGCAGCCAGCACACCGCTCGCTCCATCTTTCGGCAAGCCTTCCGATGAGGAAAAAGTCGCGACAGCCGAATCGCTGAAGCTGTCGATTCCGTTCGTGGTGACGGCCCAGACGATTCCCTCTCGGTCTTCGTATAGGTTGCGTACGGTATCGCTTGACAGGCCTTCTGTGCGCCCGTAGTGTTGCACAACCGCTCCGTGGATGCGAAATACTCCCTTCCCCGCAGTTGCGACCCACAGGTTGTCGTCGTGATCGAAGATCATGTCGTAGACTGTCAGCTTGCTTCCATCGAAGCTGGGCGTGACGAATGGTTTGAAGGTGCCGTCCTTCCACTGACCAAGTCCTAGACCGGCTCCTTCTGCAAGTATGCCGACCCAGAGAGATCCATCGGGACCACGCGCCAGCCTCACGATGCCGTTCTGTCCGGCGTTGGACTTCAGCGCTGGTATCGGGTACATCTCGGAGACTCCGGCCCGCCAGTGGACAAGGGCAGTCTGCCCTCCCAGCCAAAAGCCGCCTTTCCCGTCTGCCACCAGAGAGTCGATCGGGGACGCCGTTATGCCATCAGATTTCCCGAAACACTTCACCGCCTTGTCGGTAACATGGCACAACGGTGCGTCTGAAACGCTATTGGAGCTTCGCACCAGCCAGAATGAGGCATCAGGATCTTCGCTGGCCTTTTCCAGCGACTGCACCCCCTCCAACTCGAAGTGTGAAACGACCGTCCCGGCTTTGAGGTGAATGAGATCACGGCTGCCGATTGCCCAGAGCCCGCCGCTGTTTTCGGCGTACACGGCGACGATATTCCTGATGGTTCTCCCGTCGATGGACAGAGGCCAAGGAACAAACCGAACCCCGTCGAATCGATATATGCCTTGGGACTGGGAGCCGAACCAAAGAAAGCCATCGGCAGTTTGCGCAATTGAGTACATTCCCCCCGGCGCGGAACCGTCTTGTATTCGCCACGAGGTGTGCATGTACTGGGTGACACGCTTGTTGGGATCGAGGGCGTGAACCGCGTCTGCAACAGACACTAAGAAGATAAGACTGGCGCCCAGCGCGGCCGCAATCCGGCGCGGCGTAGTGCGCCGGCAAACAAAGCGAAGCAGAAGCGGTCCGCGAGAAGCCATTTTCTACCTTCGCAGCCGAACAGCGTCAGACGGCATGAGCCAGTTCAGTTCTTGTGCTGTTTATTTACCAGCTAATCTAGCACTGTGATTGCCCCTTGTCAGTGCCAAGTCTGTCAACGAGTGCCGCTGGTTGGTACCGCACTCTAGAGGGAGGCGGCGTCTTGCTGAAAAATCATGCACGAAATGACGAGGCGCTCAGCAGCGTAGACCCTGGAGTAGACTTGTCGTCCCGGTGGTATTCTGCTTTTCGGGCCTGACTCGCCGTAGTAACAGGTCCGCCAAATGACACATCCGTAGCGGGCGTATAGCTGCGATTTGTCTTTCTCCTTTCGCTCAGCCGTCCGCCCTGCCCAGTTTCAGGCGGCCGTACTCTCTACAGCAGCCGGTCCCGCCAACTTGACTTCAGCAGAAACGTCAGCAGCAAAGGCTTTGAAATTCTCAATGAACATGTTGGCCAACGCCTTTGCTTGCGCGTCGTAAGCCGCTTTATCAGCCCAGGTGTTACGTGGTTTAAGTACCTCAGCAGGAACATTGGGGCATGAGGTCGGGACAGCGATGCCGAAGTTCGGGTCGCGGGTAGTGGAAATCTCACGAAGCTCTCCATTGAGCGCGGCGTTAATCATCGCTCGCGTGTATGCAATCTTCATCCTCTGGCCCACGCCATAGGGCCCGCCGCTCCAGCCGGTATTGACCAGCCAGACGTCAACCTTGTGCCGGGCGATCTTCTCACCTAATAGATTGGCGTATACCGTTGGCGAAAGCGCCATGAAGGGAGCTCCAAAGCAAGTGCTGAAGGTGGCCTCGGGTTCGCCTACGCCTTTCTCCGTGCCAGCCACTTTTGCGGTATAGCCAGAGAGGAAGTAATACATAGTTTGCGCCGGGGTCAATTTGGCAATAGGTGGCAACACGCCAAAAGCGTCAGCCGTGAGCATGATGATGTTCGTGGGATGTCCACCAAGGCCATCCCGGGTCGCATTCGGGATATGGCTGATCGGGTATGCGGCCCGGGTATTTTCGGCGAGAGAAGCGTCGTCCAAGTTCAGGCGGCCGGTGGCGCTGTCAAAGCCCACATTTTCCAGAATGGTCCCGAAGCGGCGTGTGGTCTCATAAATTTCCGGCTCCGACTGCGCTGAAAGCCGAATTACTTTTGCGTAACAACCGCCCTCGAAGTTGAATACTCCCCGATCACTCCAGCCGTGCTCATCATCCCCAATGAGTCTGCGCGAGGGGTCGGCGGAGAGGGTCGTCTTGCCTGTGCCGGAAAGGCCGAAGAAGATGGCGGCGTCATTGTTAGTACCGATATTCGCAGAGCTGTGCATGGAGAGCACATTTTGCTGCGGAAGGAGATAGTTGAGCACGGTGAATATTGATTTCTTGATTTCGCCGGCGTACTGGGTGCCGCCAATCAGAACCAGGCCACGACCGAAGTGAATCACTACAAACACCTCGGAGCGGGTGCCATCCACTTCTGGGTCAGCATGGAAGTTCGGTGCGTTAATGACAGTGAATTGCGGGACGTGCTTCGCTATCTGCTCGTGTTCGAGTCGAATAAACATATCGCGCGCAAAGAGATTGTGCCATGCGGTTTCAGTAATGACTCGGATCGGTAGACGGTAAACAGGATCGGCTCCGGCGGCGCAGTCTTGCACAAACAGATCTTTGCCCTGAAGGTAGGCCAGCAACCGGCGATAGAGCCGGTCGAATTGATCTGGTTGCAATGGGCGATTCACTTTCCCCCACCAGACTTTGTCCGAGCAGGATGGCTCCCGCACAATGAACTTGTCGTTAGGCGCGCGGCCGGTATGTTGACCGGTGCGGACAACCAACGGACCGAGATGAGCCAAGCGCCCCTCTCGCCGGCGGATGGCCTCTTCCACCAGCGAGGGAGTGGATAAATTCCAATAGACGTTGTTGACATTCGTAATCCCGAGGGATTGAAGGCTTTGCTGGGTATGAAGCGAATTATCTACTGGCATCACAGACTCCTTTGTATCGGAAGCTCCTTCATGACTCCGATAACAAAGTGCAATCCTGAGGCCATATCTTGCCTATGCAGCGAGGTTTTATGTTTCCATGCCATGACCTCGGTTATTCGGGGAGTCCTAGAATGGAAAGGCCTCGCCAGTGTTTCATCTGCACGTGCGATCGGCCTTGTTAAGGAAGCTCTGATTTAAGTATGGTTCTTGAAGGGGACGGTCATCAGGCCGTCCGTAAGTACCGCAAAATCACCGCGGCTTTAGCCGCTGGGGGATTTCGCTGTAACTTAATCAGACCTTCCTTAACTGTTCGCGCCAACCGCAAACGGCACAAGTTGGTCGGCAACCACAATTGCTTCTTCATTTCCTCACGATGAGTCAGCGCGGCCTTACTCAACAGGACGGCGCTCAACGATCTACGGCGCAGGCTGGACGAATTTGGAATCGCGAACTCTGATAGTGACCCTATTCCGGCAGTGCCCTGATTTGGGCAGAACGCTTGCTGCCGATGCTCGCAGCCGTACTCATTCTGGACAACTTGCAGTCCGGTCGCGGTTGGCAGAGAGGCTGCACTACGTGGAGTTGAAGGCGAAGCCAACTCTCGAAGCATAGGGCTCATGCTTAGAATTTGCCGACTATCTTCATCTGCATCTGGCCCATTGGCCAACGCCATGCAAATAACCACAATGTCGGTGACGTGGCAAACCGCCCGGGATATCGCCGCTCCTCCAGCGCAGCGTGGGAGGCGACGCCGTACTGCAGCTTAGTCACAGATTCTCGACTGGAGGTAACGAATGGCTCGCAAGAAACTGATAGCCGCTAACTGGAAGATGTACAAGACGCCGCAACAGGCGCAGGACTTTCTGTGCGCCTTCTTGCCCTTGGTCGAAGTGCACGACCGGGATGAGATCGTAATCTGCCCGTCCTTCGTCTGCTTGCCGGCGGTCGTCGCGGCGTTGGCGGAACATCCCATCGGCGTGGGCGCGCAGAACCTCCATTTCGAAAAAGAGGGCGCTTACACTGGCGAAGTCGCGGTGGGGATGCTGATCGCCGTGGGATGCACGCACGTCATTATCGGCCACTCGGAGCGACGCCAGTACTTCGGCGAAAGCGACGAGACGGTGAATCGCAAACTCAAGGCCGCGCTCGGCGTCGGGCTCACGCCCATCGTGTGCATTGGCGAACTATGGCAGGAGCGTGAAGCTGGCCAGAGTGAGAATGTCTTGCGCCGCCAGTGCCGGCGTGGGCTGAGTGGTGTCTCCGGAGAAGAGGCGCACCACCTGCTAATCGCCTACGAACCCGTGTGGGCCATCGGCACCGGCAAGACCGCAACCCCGCAGATCGCCGCTGCTGCACATGCTGTCATCCGCCACGAAGCTGCCAAGGCACTGGGTGAGGAGATTGCGGAAAACATGCGCATCCTTTATGGCGGAAGTGTGAAGCCGGAGAATGCCACCGCGCTGATGTCGGAGAACGAGATCGACGGCGCGCTAGTCGGCGGCGCCAGCCTCGATCCCAAGTCGTTTGCGGCCATCCTGAAGTATCAGGATCGGATCCATCGTGTGATCGGGTCATCAGAAATTACCCAGGACCTTCACGAGGTGATCCGATGATCCGATCACCCGATAACCTTTCAGGTCACTTCGTTCTGCAGCACACGTCACTGAAAAAATATCACCGGGGTTACCACGGAATAGAGAAGGAGAAATCTCATGTCTAAGATTGCAATTCACGGTTTTGGTCGTATTGGAAGGTCTTTGATGAAGGTGGCACTGAAGGACGAGTTGTTCGTCCCAGTATCCATCTCCGATATCAAGGACGTCGCTACCCTGGCAGCGCTGTTCGAGGTCGACTCCAATTACGGCCGCTGGCCCGAGGAAGTCACCACCAAACATAGCTGCTTTGTCATTGGCGGTCGAGAAGTCCCCTACTTTAACTCGATGAAGGTGCTGCCGGACTGGAAAGCGCTCGGCGTCGACCTGGTGATCGACTGCACAGGCCGGGCCACCACCCGGGCCGGCGCTCAGGCCCATCTTGATGCCGGTGCCAAGCGCGTGCTGGTGAGCGCGCCGAGCAAGAAGCAGGAAGACTGTGACGCGGTGTTACTGCCGGGCATCAACCTCGACACATTCGATCCGGAGAAACATAAGATCGTCAGCATGGCTAGCTGCACGACCAACGCATTGGCCCCGGTGGTCAAAGTAGTGATTGAAAACTTCGGCATCAAGTCCGGCCTGTTCTCGACCATCCATGCCTACACCAATACACAGTCGCTGACTGACCAGCCGATGAAGGACCGCCGCGATTCGTGGGCGGCGAGCGAGAACATCATCCCCTCTTCGTCCGGCGCTGCGCGCGCTCTTGCCTTCATCTGGAAGGGTCTCAAGATCACCGGCAAGGCCTATCGCGTCCCCGCACGCACCGGCAGCATTGCCGAGCTGAACCTGATCACCGAGCGTCCGGCGACGGTCGAGGAGGTCAACGACGCGTTCCGCAAGGCGGCCTGCGTCGCGCCTCTTAAGGACATAATGGGCGTCCTGGAGGACGAATGGGCGTCGTCTCGCATCGTCGGCGATCCGCATTCTTCGATCGTCGACCTGCCACTGACGGCGGTGCAGGGCGAATTGCTGTCCGTGGCTGCCTGGTATGACAACGAGATGGGTTATGCAACCCGTCTGGCTGAAACCGCGGCGTGTATCGCAGATTGGAAAGTCGCGGCGGTACAGCCTGACATCGAACACGCACTGGTGGGCGCCTCGCACAAGTGAGACGAGTTCGTCGCCCATTACTTGAGCAATATAAGTGTGAGTCATTGCTGGTGTCCGCATTGATAGCGGCCACTTGGGAGTCACCCGATGAATAAGATGACCGTCCGCGATGTGGACCTAAAGGACAAACGTGTCCTAATGCGCGTGGACTTCAACGTACCGATAGATAAGGGTGTCATAAAGGACGACAAGCGCATTAGAGCTGCGCTGCCGACGATCCAGTATGTTCTCGATCATGATGCTTCGCTGGTCCTGATGAGCCATTTAGGCCGGCCCAAGGGAGTTGGGTTCGAGCCGGAGTTCAGCCTGAGGCCCGCGGCCGAGACGCTGGCCAAGCTGCTAGGAAAGCCGGTGCAGATGGCACCCGATTGTGTCGGCCCCGAGGTCGAGGCCATGGCAACGGCGTTAAAACCCGGCGACGTGCTGATGCTCGAAAACACGCGCTTCCACAAGGGCGAAGAGAAGAATGATCTCGAGTTGGCCCAGCAGATGGCCGTCCTCGGCGAAGTCTACGTTAATGACGCCTTTGGCGCTGCACACCGCGCTCACTCCTCGACCGAGGGTGTCGCCCGATTCTTGCCTGCTGTCTCTGGTTTGCTCATGGAGCAGGAGCTCGAATACCTGGGACGTGCCACGGACAACCCGGCACATCCTTACATCGCCATCCTGGGCGGAGCCAAGATCAGCGACAAAATCGCCGTCATTGAGAGCTTGTTGACCCGATGCGATAAGTTGATTATTGGCGGAGGCATGGCCAACACCTTCCTGGCCGCCAAAGGCTACGACCTGCAGGACAGCTTGGTGGAAGCCGGCTCGGTGGATACCGCAAAGGCGATTCTGGAGAAAGCCGGTGATCGCTTGCTTTTGCCGGTTGACGCGGTGGTGGCGGACAAGTTCGACGCCGAGGCGGCGACACAGCTTGTTCATGTCGACAACGTGCCGCCGGGCTGGCGCGTGCTGGACATTGGGCCCAAGAGCATCGCCAATTTCGCCGACGTACTGCAGACTGCGAAGCTGGTGGTGTGGAATGGCCCGATGGGCGTGTTCGAGTTTCCGAAGTTCGCCGAGGGTACGTTCGCCGTGGCACGGATGTTGGCAAGCAGCTCCGCGACCACCGTCATAGGCGGCGGCGATAGCGCAAGCGCAGTCAAGAAAGCTGGCGTCGCCAAGCAGATGACGCATATCTCGACGGGCGGCGGGGCGTCGCTAGAGTTCCTGGAAGGCCGGGTACTGCCCGGTGTCGCGGCCCTCAACGACTGCAGAGAAGGAGCACTGCATGAACAAAGTCGTGTTGCTACGTCACGGTGAGAGCACGTAGCCGTATGCCTGACGCTAGCTGCGACTCAATTCTGTCACCCGTGCCAGCCAGACTAGAGGCGAACATGCATCACTCAAATTTTCTAAACAATGACACAAACACCTCTCCGGAGAATGTGCATTGCAGGTTATTCAAGCGGGATATTACGGGCCTGTACATGCTTTCCTTGATGCTCACAGCGGACGTAGATTCGGCGGAGTCTTGCTTGGTTTCCAGTCTGGGCGATTGCATGAGCATGAAGCCCACCCTTAGCGAGTGGACAAATGGCTGGACGCGACGCGTGCTAGTACAGAATGCAATTGAATTAATGCGACCTTCCGTTGACAGCGATGAGCAATCTGTGACTTGCAACCTGAAACTCAAGCCTGCATTGCGGGCCCTCATGCAACTCAAAAACTTCGAACGTTTCGTGTTCGTCCTGTCGGTATTGGAAGGCTATTCGGGCCGTGAATGCTCGCTGCTGCTTCGGTCTTCTGCTCGGGAGGTTATGGCGGCAAAGGTCCGAGCGCTCGAGAATCTTGCTGCCAACTTTAAAGTGCTTGCTCCGCCGAGTTCCTCGGGGGTGGGCAAGGCACAATTGACAAATCCTCTTCGCGTACCACGTCTCAGTTCAGGTAACGACCAAAGTCAACCTCGCATTATTGGCCAACGACCTGCAATCAAAATTCGGGGACTCCGTCGCAAGCGGGGCCCGAAACTTTCCACAAGGAGAGCAAGTTGGAAATGATCAAAAGGTTTTGCTTGAGTCTTCTCTGCACTGCCCTTGCGGTGCCAGTGCTCGCGCAGGACAAGCAGAAGCGGACCACCTGGAATGTTAGCTCGCCAAGAGCGCTCGTTGGAGCTTGGCGGGGGTCTTCATGGACAGCACCGGACAGGGAGCCTGGACGACGACATCATATGCTGTTCTCCACATTGGCTGGCCATCGCCCGCCCAGGCGCGCAGCCCCATCACGATGAGATCCGCCTGATTTTGTTGTGCCGTTTTGATGATCGTTGGCGCTGGGTCTCCGACCTCTGCCACGCAAGTGACCATATTGGATGCTTCGGGATGCTCCTTTAGAAAATCGTTAAGCTGGGTCTGCGCCGTGAACAGCAGCTCCTTCTGTCTGTTTCTTCCCGTACGCACGTTGAGCACGTGCAGCAAGGTCAGCTTGCCACCCGTCGATGCCGCGAGCGAGATTCCGTATGGTAAAGCGTTGATGGATTCTTGTGAGAGGTCGCTGGGAACAAGGTATTGCTTGGATTCTCGTCCGAATGCCTTCACCCGCAACGCTCTTGGTCCAATGGTCAGCACGGGGCAGCTGGCTTGACGGAACGCCTTCTCCGCTACGGAGCCCAATACCATTTTGCGGAGTCCGGAGCGGCCATGCGTTCCCAGCACCAGCAGCGCCGCCTGCGTTTCCTCAATCGCCTCAGCAATCGTTGTCCATACCGGACCCACTCTAGCTGAGAAATCGAGATGCAGGCCATCGAGTAGCCCTTCTTCTCTAAGGCTGCAGAGAAGGTTGTCGGCATCGCGCGGCACGCATTCAGTCATTGCCGCAATCGCATCCGGGCCGGCCATACCGTAAAAGGAGGGGTCAATCACATCCAGCAGAGAAACTGTCGAACCATAGCGATGAGCTATGCCGAGCGCGTGCCGGAGCGCGACGATGGACATCGGACAAAAATCCGTTGCGACTAAGATGTGCTTGAGGGATACCATTTACTGTGCCTCCATACTGATCAGTAACAGCAAATGCGGTCACCGCAGTCGGTGGGCAAAAGCAGACTACCGCTAAAGAATGAGAGGTGGGCACTTTGTCGAGAATACATTTTCATTCAGGCCCTTCCTTGGTCCTACTGCGACAAAATTGGAGTGCGCTGGAAAGCCGCCAGAAACTGGCTGGCGACAGCTATTGCAACACTCCTACCTACCGGCAGAGCAAATGGGAAGCCGAAGCTCGCACTACATTAGTCAAGCGTTTATGTGGTTTAGCGAGTACCCGAGGAATTAGCGTCGCCCGCATTTGGTCAGTGCCCACCAAAGGGCACATGACCGCTGGTATCTGATTGGATTAAACCTCGACAAAACAGACCCTACAGCCGGGATTGTCCTGGCACGAAACATGCACTCACATGTGGAGCGATCGGCTCGACGAGAGCTTCGCATGTGGTACGTCGTGAGGCATTGTATGGCAGAGATTGGAAATCAGAATAAGAGCGATTCTTCAAAGGTTCCGTCCGAAGTTGCCGTTGGCGGAACAGAAGCATTGAGAAAATTGCTGACACCGGCGCTCGCGTTCAGCATTGTCTTCCTCTTTGGGCTAATTATTGTTGCTGGGCTGCTCCTCATATTGTCGTAGAAAACCGCCGAGCCCGGTACGCGGAAGGTGTTTTTCTGAGGTTCGGCAAGTGGCGGCTAAGGATCATGCGCTAGCGAAAGCGTGTTGTGTCCTCAGGCGATGGACCTCACTATGCTGTCGCATGTCATGTGCAACTCTCGAAAACTGTCGAATGCCCTCGCGGCCCAATTTGGTGCAACAGCGCGAAACTCCTCCGGTGCATCCTTGATCTTGGGGCCGCCCTGCTGAGCATCCGGAGGTTGTTCCAGCGAGGAAGCCAAGTCGCGTAAACCGTTTTCGATCGCGTTCTTAATTTGCGTCAGGCGCTCGGATTGCCGTCCACTCTCGAGTTCCGTCGGGAATGCGCATACCGAGATCAGAAGTTCTCCTGCACTGGTGACCGCGTTGAGGATTTCGCTGCTCAGCCTCATGTCAGGCGCACGATCGGGCGGGAACTCGAACTTGACCGCGTGGGCGAAGTTTTGCAGGTTAACGACCAGAGCCGCGCCCTGTTTTCGCAGCGCAGCAATCTTCTTATCTCGGACATCACTCACATCCCGCTCCGATACCCGAATAAACTCGGCCTGAGCGCGAAGCAGGCGGGCCAGCAGAACTCGCATGGTCTCCACAGTGCGCTCAGGCCGCACCTGGTGAAAAATGATGAACATCACCAGAAATCCGAGGGCGATGCCTAGCAGCCGATCCCTTGCCGGTGTCATCTGGTCGGGAGCACGCAGGCGCTCAAAGGCCAAGAGGTTGAAGGCAAACATGATCTGGAAACCGATGTAGCCGAAGTACGGGCCCCCCGCAATCCACACCCCGATGAACGCGATCACCGCAATAACCAGGAGGAAGCCGCTTACTCCCTCAATATTGGGAAACACGAATACGAGGCAGCCGATACCCAGAATCAGGCCTCCGATAGTCGAGCCGATAACGCGGAAGACCAACTTGCGATTGCTGGTGCCTGTGGTGCTGAGGGCGGTGAAGTAGACCGTGAAAAACGCAGTCGAGATGCCGGGCCACGCCAGTCCGTTGTAGATTACGTACGCAATTGTCGCGCACAAGCTCACCTTGAGCGCATACATCACATGGGCCTGATTCGTAAGTGCATCGGGGATGAGCAGGTTCTTGAACCAGTCCCTTGCGGAAGCAGGGGAAGGCGCGGGTTCCGGCTGAGGTTGTGACAGAGGCAACGGTGTCGGCTCCGCCAGGCGGCGCAGAGTCTGCTCGATGCGATCGAGTGCACCGGACCCAGACGCCCGCGATTCGCCAAGGAGTTTCCTGACATCGTCCGGCCTACCTTCGCCGGCGGCAATTATGGCCGCGCGTACGGTATCGACCTGCGTGCGGTCAACCTCTTCAGCACCATTCTGGGCAGCAAACGCCAGGCCGAGCACCAGAATCCGGTCAATACTCAGGACCACGGCCCCCAGATAGCTGAGTTCCGGACCGCTGGCGGCGTGCGCTGCCGATATGCGCTCAAGTAGGACCTGACGTTGTCCTTCGCCGGTCACCGCATGGCGCCGTACGATTGCGGATTGTTTGCTAATCTGCTCCGCTCCCGCGCCCGCCGCGCACAGCTCAAGCAGATGAGCCAGTGCCACGCACCGGGTGTTGATCTCCCTTCGCAAGGCGAGCACAGGATCGCTTCGATTGAACGCGTACTCAACAACAGTCGCGGAGAGAGCGACGATACCCAAGGTGCCCATGGGCCACAGAGAGAGGTGCAGTATTCTTTCCGGCCGGAGATGGTTCTCCCAAAGGGAGAGCACCATGTAGGTCAAGCAACCGAAGGCCATTGCTCCGAGCGGAATCACGCTCGTCCGGAACAAAAACACAGCAAGGAAGGTGAACACCGCCAGTCCAACTACCCTCGCTACGGGATGATTGCCGGTAGCGATCACTAGCAGCAGGGCGGCAGCGGTGCCCAATGCTCCGGCACTGATACAGGTGAAGAGGCCCTTGAAGCATAGGTACGGCGTATCGTGCGAGACCAGGAACAACATGAACAGCGACGGTGCGATGAAGGCGGCGGGGGGTTGCAGGATTAGCAGCAGAAGAGTTGCCAGTGCGGTCGATAAAGTGAACCGAAGAGATGCCGAGATCCGGCCCGGCACGGGTACCATCTCTCTGTAAAACCGAGTCAGTTCCGAGACGTTCTCCGAGCTGAAAAGCGACACGAATTTATCTCACGATGGTGGTGGCTGTTTCGCCAATTCGAAACAGCGCCGGGTCGGGGTTCTGAACACGAACGCGCACGGGAAAGCGCGCGGCGATGTGTACCCAGTTCAACGTATGCTCGATGTCGGGCAGACCGCTGCTGAGACGGGTATCATCCGGGGCCACGCCAAAGCCGAGGCTCTCTACCGTGCCGTCAAACCGCCGTGAGGGCTGGCTCATCACATATATGTCAACGTGCTTGCCCGGGCGAATGGACTTCAGCTCCGATTCCCTGTAGTTCGCCACCACCCACCACGTGCGGTTATCGATCAGGGTGAAAATCGGCACGCCGGGCTTGGCGTATTCACCTTCCGAAATATTGAGATTGGTGACGTAACCGTCAAAGGGCGCGTGTACAGTGCAGCGCTCCAGATTCAATCGGGCGTCGCTGACTTTCGCGGCCTTGGCCGGCCTTTGCGCCAGCAGGCTATCGAGAAGTTCCACCGCATGCTCGCTCTGGTTCAGGCGCGCCCGCGAAGCGTCCACCGAGATTTGGGACTCCTCGTGCGCGAATCGCGATTGGTTCTCGTTGGCCCGGGCCATCTGAAGCGAAGATAGGGCTTCCTCGTAATTCTGCGTGGTGATTCGCAGCTTCGTACGCACGTCGTCCACATACTCCGCAGTCACGTATTGCTTCACCAGCAGGGGCTCAACACGCCTTAAGTTGCTCGCCGCTAGCTCCTTCTGGGCCTGAGCGGACTCGAGCGCGGCCTTCGCCCGCTCGACCGCCGCAGAGGCAGCCTCCACGGTGCTCTCGCTCACCTTGGTCTGCTTCTGCGAGCCGCTTAGGCCCGCGCGCGCAGCTTCAACGGCGCTGTTCTCGGCCGCAATTCGTCGCTGGGCATCCGTAATTTGCGCTTCCAGTAATTGCTGATCGGCGAGCGCCTGCTGCAGTGCATATTCGTACTGCCGCGGGTCGATGGCGAACAGCAGATCCCCCTTGCGCACGTGAGCATTGTCTTTGACCACCAGCGTGACTAGTCGGCCGCTGACCTCGGGAGCAAATTGAACGTAATTCGCGCGCACGCTCGCGTCGTCCGTACGTGGGTTTCGATCGAGACGCCAAAGCACAAGCAGCACGGTTATGACAGCGAGCACCAAAACCACCGCGCATACTGACAGATATTTCGACTTGACCTGCCGTATGTCACTATTCAAGGCACGACCTCCCACTTACGAAAACAAAATCAGCCACAGCAGACAGGTGGTTGCCACAGCCAGGCATGGATAGAACAGGACAAGTGGGCCCAGTTTCGCCTCCAACCCCCGGCGAAGCAGTGCCACCCGCGTTAGCCCCGTAAGCACGAGGGCGCCAATAATGCAGAACATCCACGCCGGGAAGAACGAACCGATGACCTCGATGGAGGGGGCCCTCGAGCATCCGTTGCAGCCCAACGTCGTCAGGCACAGCAACCAAGCTTTTGTGAATCCACGCATGTGCATCATTCTGTTCCATCCTTACGGCGTTTTGGGTTGAGCCACCGGCGGTTGCGAGCGCAACAGGTTGCCAGTGGTATAGTCGAGATTCGTTGCATTGATTCGAACCGCGGAGCGCGCCTGCACAACCGCCAGCCGAGCCTGCGCGAGCTGGTTCTCTGCCTGCACCAAATCCACCACGTTCTTCACGCCGTAACGGTACGCGTCGAGCGAGGCGTCGTACGAGGTGCTGGCGGACGTGAGCAGCGTTTCGGCGGCTGCGTGCTGGTGCACCGCGGTGCGGAACTGGATAAACGCGTTCCAAACTTCACGGCCGATTGCATCTTCTTTTTCGCGCTTCTCGTCCTGCGCCTCACGTTTCTGCGAATTAGCCATCCGGACTTCATGGCGACGCAGTCCGCCGTCGAAAATAGTCCAACGGGCGGTTACGCCCACGTTCCACACCGATTCGGTCGCATTACCGAGTTGATTGGGTCCGGGAAGGTTGGTACTAGGCCAAAGTGACTGTTGGCCGGCGAACGCCCCGAACGTGATCGTGGGCCGATACTCGGCCTTGGCAATTTTCACTTCCGCATTCGCCGCCCTTATCTTCTCGGAAAGCGCACGCAAGTCCGGGCGTTGTCCCATGGCTGTATCCACGAGACTTGCCGTCGATTGCGTGACTTCGTCCGGTAAAGGGGTGGTGGGTTGTTGCACCAGGATGGCGTCGGAAGGCTCGGCCCCGAGGGTCTCTCGCAGAACAACGCGGGCCGTATCGACCGCGCCAATACTGGCTTGCAGATCGTAGCTGGCCTGGGCGGATACTGCTCTGGTATTCAGTACGTCAGGCAGGGTGGCCCTGCCGTTGGCGAGCTGGGCCTCTGCCGCCTCCTGCGTGGTCTGGGCCGTCTTCACTATCTGGTGCGAGGCCTCCAGCCGCTCCAAGGCCGTGATCAGGTTGTAGTAGTCCGTTACGACGCGAAACGCGACATCCTGATTGGTCCTTTGGAATACGGCTGCTTTGGCCAACCGAGTGGCCTTGCTGGCCTCCACTCTCCCGCCGCGCCTCCCAAAATCGTAGATGTTGTATCGCAACTCCACGCCCTCCTCCACGGTGGAAGCATCGAGCAGGAAATAGCCGTTCGGCGCACCGAGTGGTTTGGGCCATGGTTCAATGATGTGCTCGTCTCCGGCCAGCGCCAGAGCAGCCAAATGCGGGTAGTACTCGCTGCGCGCAATTCCTAAACGCTCCGCCGCCTGCTTTGCAGACTCCCACGCGATCCGAGTCTGGGGATTGTTGCTCTCTGCAATGTCGATGAGTTCTTCCAGGCTGTAGGCCTTGGTGGGATCGATCTCAGGTGTGGATGTGGGGGCCTGAGTGCGTGCGGTGCAGGCGGCGGCAACCTCCAGAGACGAGAGTTGGCCTTGGCACTGGGCATTCATTAGCGACCTTACGGACAATAGCAGCAGGCCCGCACATATCCCTGCCAGCAGGCGAAACCTACGCCTTTCCCGATTCAGTTTCGCGGTGACGACTGAAGACATTCCGATATCAACGTCTTGCTTCGTGGTCGATGTGCTCAACCCCGACCTGCCAGCGGGACGTTCACCGTCCAGCGTAGTTCCGAGCATTGCTTAGCGACTCCGCCCTTGTAGAAGCACGATGCGTGCCAAGGCTTGTTCAGGGGCGGGTTGTGCAAGGAACTCAAAGCGCGGGGAATACGTAACGCGAAAGATGTGGGTGGCAGGTGGTACTTGCCTACATGGCGGCAGTGCCGATATGAGGGCAGTCAGTATTTAACAACCTCGATTGATGCCGAATTTTTGTGCGTGACCGCGCCGCGGACAGAAGGACGCCCTTCGCTGTTGTTTCGGAAGAAGGATGGAAGTCGGACAAAAAGCAGGTCATGCAGTACAGGAATTAGAGTTAGAGAGATCGGATGCAGCCAAGCCGCGGCTGTCATCGAGCGCGCCTGCATTGCGTCGCTTGCTCTGTACTCTCGCCGCTGTCTAGGCCTTGCTCGTGCTATTCCATATTGCCGCGTATTCCCTGGAACCCGTGCGTAGCTTGCTTCAACAACCAGCGGATAACGCGCTGGTCGTTGTAGCAAAACGCAAGGATATGGTTGAGCGTGGAAAAACAATCGTTTTGACACTGGTCTTTCATCTGCTTCAACTGGCAGGTCTCAAAGTGCGGTTCCTCGATCGTCCCCCAGTCGTGCTCGGACGAATACATCGGGAAGCAAGGGGCAAGTGTACCGTCGACGCGAACGATGACCGAGTTCTGCCCAGCCCGGCAATTCCATGCGTTAAGCGAGCCTTTGACGAACTCCTTCATTTTGGCCAGACTCTCAAGCGAATTCACCATCTGGTAGCCTGCCTTCTGCCGATCAATCAACCAATCTACTAACGCCCCAACCTCCTCATGATCTTGCGGGCGAATGAAAGTCGGATTGTGACTCATGTGCTTGAACGTGGGCTGCACGGTCATCGGTGACTCGCAGACGTGGTAATCGGTGGCGATTCCGCTTGCATGTGCCAGCTTCGTAAGCTTCTGAACATCCGGTAGATTGTTGCGGCAAATGTTGATATTTAGGAAAACCGTATATCCGTACTTGTACTGTTTGCGAACCAGGTATTCGAACTGCGAGCGGATCGGAAGCATCGCTTTCGGAAGACCTGGCTTCTCTTCCCATGAATCCACCGCTAGATTGAAAGTCGAGATGCCGGCGTCCGCGAGCCGGTCAATCCGGCCGGGGAACAACAGACGTCCGTTCGTCGCCAGGTATACAAAGAAATCGCGTTTGGCGGCGTAAGAGACGATCTTGTGGGTCAGGTCGAAACGAAGCAAAGGTTCTCCACCCATCAGTGCGAGTACCCGGCAACCAATGCTGTGCAACCAATCAACCGACCGTCGCATAACCTCCTCCGACATGCCTTTCACGGTGTTATCAAATGCCCAGCAATAGTGGCAATCCAGGTTGCATTTCCATTCGTTGAACAGGTAAGCGATGATGGGATGAAAGTCGCCGGGCAAGAGCCGGGACCGGAAGTACGGTACCGCCCAGGCACGAAAAGCTCGAGCGATCTGTTCGGGCGTCCAGTGGCGCCGGCCATTCTGCTTCAGGTTGACGTTATCCGGCGCCTCAAGCAGTTCTGGACGTTCCGGAAACGCCACTTCTGGTAATGTCGTCGCTTGCCCCGGTGGATGGGGACGCAGCCGTGGCCGCTCGTGCACATTCATCAACAGCTCGTGAAGACCAACATCCAAGCGAAAGTTGCTCGAATATGAGGGATCCACGTTACGCGTAGTTGCCATTTGGTACTCCTTAAGGGTAGTAACTTGCATCTGCTCGCGCCGTTTCTGTAATCGCGATTTGTTTTCGCAGCGACCCATCTATGTGCAAAGCAAATTGGCAGCGGTGGCCAATACTCTGGCTGCTTTGGAACTGGGTAGAAGCGCGACAACTAATGAGAAATTGATGGTCCGGCCGCATCCAAGTTGCTGCCGTTGCTTCATGGTTCCGGATTCTGAGGCGGCTCGCTCTTAGCGATCTGCGGCCGGGCTGTCCTGCCTTCAACTGAATATTGGCCGTAATCAATTGTCAGAGTCGCTCGGCCGCCAAATCGGGTAGATGAAACGGAAGTATTTCGAATCGGCAGCCAGAACTCGCCGAATTTCCCATATTGGTGTTCGATCTGTACACGCGTGATCCAGAAGGAAGGATTCTTCGCCGGCTGCGCACTGATGTGAACGACTGCGTACTCCGTTGAATCGATCCACACTCTGCCCACGTAAAGGAACTTATTCTTCTTCTTGGGTTTGACATCGACGACGTAGCAGCGGCGTCCATCTTTCTCTTCTTCACCGACGACCTTGAACTCGTAATTGGCGCGGGACAGAGCCGTGTCACCCTGGTTCTCTTTCTCGCTCGCCTCACGCTCGCTGGCAACGAGCTTTTGCAATACGTGGCTGCGCAGAGTTCCAGATCCACTCTCCGAAACAATGACCAGGTCCTTGGTGTGCGGCGCAACAAGGTGAATATCTACTGTCATGTTGGCGTGTTTATCCGAGGGAAAACCGTGATAGTCCAAATCGTAGCTACGCTCGCTGGTGTAGGCTTTCAGATCAGCAGCTCGCTTGAGATTCTGGGCTTCTGTCTTTGAAGCGATCTCCTCTCCCGATGGGAGAGCGCTGGAGTTAACATGTTGATCTTGTGCGAGGGCCCCCGAACCCAGGAGGAACGCCAGTGCAATCAGGCTTCGACTAAATCGGCCAATCGCGACGTGTGACACCAGTGATGTATATTGCATCGCCAACTCCATTCGAATCACCTGCCCGTTACTGCATTTTGTAGTCCGTTCTCGAGCCTAGACAAACAAAACGTAAGCTGCTGACTAGACAAGGTCAGAAAGGGCAAGGTCCTGTGCCTGCTTGCCCGTATTCGGGCAGCGCCCTGATAAGAGCAGCCGGTCGTTAGCCTCGCGAATAGCCAAGCTTCCGAGAGGACCGATGACCTCGGGACGAGCCGTCCGTGACTTGCACTTTGCTTTTGGGGCATCCCCATGCAGGAAGGCCGGGTGCCGGTTAGTAGTTCCGTGCAAAATTCCGTATATCTCGGGGCAACTGCCCGCAACCTCCGAAATTCCCAAAGTGGAAGCTGTTCTCTGGGAATCGGTATGTCCGAAAATTGGGCAACGTAGAAGTCCGCTTCGGATGACACGACGTGCAGAGTCTATTCTGGCTTCCGTGCGTGCTCAGTACCCACTCTCTTCCTCTCCGAAGCTTGCCCGGTGATTTCTAGTCGGCTTATTTAAATGCTCTATCAAAAATCGGCAAATTTTGTGAAGCGAACGAGTTCCATTCTTCCTTTCGGCCAAGACGATCTTTCCGCTGCGAGAAGCAAACCCTCAGGTGAGGTCCATACCGTGACTTTCCGGAGGGGGCTTGCGGTGATCTCATATACACTGGGAAACCAACTTTTTCCGGACACGGTGATAGCAACCTTGCTCGGGCCAAGATAGCGGATCAGGCCATCTGACCGGATTGGAAGGACGGGAAGTGGATCGCTTACCTCCTCCAATTGCACGACCTGGATGGGAGTTCTGTCACCGACCTTCGCGGACGCAGACCGAATTAGGCCTGCCAAAGAAAACGCCGACAGCGGCCAGATAAGCCCATAAGGCCGGTCCAAGGCAACTTGTATATTGACTCTTTGCGCCGGATCTTTTGCACCCGAATCGCAGCGCAATTGTTTGGACAGGAACTCGCAGGTAAGGGGACCTGAATCACGCCGGAATTTCAGCCTAGCAAACTCCGTAACATTAAGCAATCGCAAGTCGGGCGTGAGCTTGGCGGTGAATTCGTTGTCCTGAAGGGCACCCCGGGGAGATTCGAAGATTCGTTCTCCGTCGATCTCATATTCCCCACCGACGACTCGCCACAGAATCCAAGACTCACGAAAGTTAAATATCTCGGTCTCGATTGGTCCGACGCCGAGGTCTCCCTGCTCCGTAATTCGATACTCGCCCTCCGCGAGTTTTACGCGGCCTGTTTCCTGAGCGGTGCCCGTTGGTCGACAACTCAAAAGCAATACCAAAGCGACAACCCACGCTACTCTGAGCGAGTCGGGCATTTCGATCTCCTACTCTGACGCTGTCCAGCTGCACTTATCTGTCCAGAGCTCTATCCCCATTAAACGGGTGATTCTGCACGCACACAGCGAGCACACCGGAAGCTATAGTCTCCCCGGATCGCCCGCATATGGTCAGTGCCCCCGGAAGGGCGCATGAAAGGGCATGTCAGACACGAGCAAGCATAGATAAGCCAGAAGTTACAAGCCATACGAACTGGTGACAGACATGCATTTGTTCTGAGCGAGTTTGGTCATACGTAGTGCGAAACTCCGGTGGTTTCTGGCCGACTAGCGCGCCCGTGAATCCGAAGAGGAGCCGCGACAAGCGACATGGAAAAGGGAAGCAAAAGCTCGCGAACATGGATCATTCTGGTCCTCATGAATGCGTTGGTGATGATCACTCCAGTTGTGTATTACGTCCGCGCGACTGACGACGAAGCGCGACGCTTCTGGGTCATCCTTCTTGTAGTCGTCAGCTTTATCCTGGCGATCGCCGATGTCAGGAGTTCTATGCCGCGCCGACTATAGCCATGCTTGGCTCGCCACTAACAAAGTTATCGCCGGCCTGGTGAGGTGATATATGGAACGGACCCCACAACATCGAGATTCTGGACTGTACTCACGTTGGCAAAACTGCTGTTTATGATTTGTCCTGTGAGCATGTACTTCAATGCCCGTACTGATGATGCGGAAATGTTTACGGCGATCTTGATGTTGAGGATCGCCCTTCATGTTGGCTATTACGGCGACCACTCCTAATGCGAGGATGAGGATCACACACAGGAGCAACACGATGCAAGAGACCCTATTAGGAGTACTGTTACTTCTTTCACCAGCCCTAGCGTTCACTCAATCTTCACCGATCTCATCGACCTATCAGCCGGCGACTATTACCCAGATTAGGCTGCATCAGTGTGCAGGAGACTCGAAATGCGATGAAGTGGCGTACGAGGTATCGGTGAGAGTGCAGGAGACAACCTACGTGGTACTGACCGCGCCGCTGTCCGACGAGCCCGCTATGCAGTATGCAGTTGGACGTGAACTTCTCGTTCGCATTAGCGCTAACACGATCACATGGAACGACATCTTGGGGAGGTCCCATGAGGTGCCGATCATACAGCAGAACCTTGATCGTCGATAGTTGGAGCCTTGGCACTTGCCAGATAGCGTTCTCTACAACAAGAAGGAATTGAAATGAGATTCGCTTTGCGACGGAAGAATGATAAGAGTCAACGGTGGTGGATCCCTCTAGTGTTGACAAATATTGTGGGACTCGTTTTTCCCGCGGAACTATATCGTCACAGCAGTGGCGAGCTACAGGCAGCCGCTGCGGGGCTCATTGTTTATGCAGCGTTTTTCGTGGGCATAACAAACGCTGTCGTTGGCCTCGCCCAACACTGTGACAAGAATTGAGTGAACCGTGACACCCGAGTCAGCAAATACCGCATTCATCAGTGAAAGCTCAGCGTGACAGCAAGCTGGATAGTATCTCTACACTTTTAGGATACTACCGCAAGCTGCGAATGTGAGCTTCCAACACGACAATAACAATGAGGCAAGCAACTGCAAGCGACAAGACAGTCCAAGAGTTCGCCACTGCGTGACTAGTTGCTGCCCGCAGCCCAGTAGCCTTTGCCTGCGTAGATGCTGCATGTGTGCGCCAATTGTCTATGATCAGTCACTCGCCACACCCAGAACATCGCTAGTAGTAGCGACGTATTCCATCATGGTGAAATCTCGGAACCGGGAAATCCATGCCGCTCCGCAGAGCAGCCAAACAAGCGGTGCAACGGTGCAACCATGCATGAAAGTTGTTCATGACCTTTAGACCTCCGGGCTACTATCCGATTCGGAGATCGATCCTCAACGCTTCCCGTGAGCGCCTCTATTGTGCGCGACTTTGCAGGCGTCATCTGGACGTGCACAAACAACAACGAGCGCGCCGAGAGGAAATCCGGACATCACTAGGACACTACGCAACAGACCGCCTCGGACTGCGCCTGCGATCCTTTGTGTTTTAGTCTCAGGCAGTTCTCCAATGCTCGAGAGCAAGGAGGACACTGTCGGGGAGCCTCGCTTTCGCCGGCGGAATTGGGAGAAGTTACAAACGGCTCTCGGAGTAGAAACACAAAGGATTGCAGGCTTCTCCGATGGGCAATGGTAGCTTGCTCGCGTCGGTTCCGAACAACGCAGCTTGGTACAAACTGCGCCAGCTTGGGAGGGCTTCGGCACACTGATTCCCTCCATCACTCTCCTTGGTTTCCGATTTCGCGAACGATTCGAATTTCTGACGTCCACGTTTGGCGCTGCCCCACATTCTTCATTCATCAAATCGAAGAAGCCAACTTCGACCACTACAATCGTCGATCCTGGCGAAAGCTGTTACCGTCTCTTCCGCGGTCCATGATAGGGTTGCTCGCAGACGAGTACCCTTCCACGCAATCGCGCCTGTTGTGGTACGCTGTTGCATCCACCCTAGCTGCCGCTGGGGTGTTGGCCGAATACATTTTACTGCCGACATGATTGCGGGAAGCGCGATGGGACACCTGATCGGGTGTTATGTGTTGATGCGCACCGTAATCACCGGGGCCATGGTTAAACCAAGCGAGCACGATTTTTACTCCGCGTCGGGTTTGCGGAACGCAACGCACGCAAAACGGAGTGGTCAGCGAAGCTAGAAGACGGAGCCCGCGACTCTCCTGTACCGATCATCCAACGGAGTCGTCATGCGTGATGTTGTGCAGTGGTCAAGGCGCTTGGTAATGGCTGGGTCGAGCTTGCTGATGTTCTTCAGCTTGATACCCTGTGCCGTAGCACAGGACAGTACCAGCTCCCGTGGTCTTGTGGATGCACCCCAACCGCCCCAGGTCACTACTCCGACCGGCCAAGACCATTTACAGCAAACGAGCACCGCGACTGTGTCCGGCACGGTGCTTGATACTCATGGAGATGTGCTGCAGGGTGCTGGCCTGACATTGAGCGACCCGTCTGGCTCTGTTGTACGGACCGCGGAGTCTGGCGACAACGGGCAGTTCGCGTTCACAGCGTTACCGCCGGATGTTTACAAGCTCACCGTGTCGGCGCCAGGGATGAGCACTTTCACCTCCGAGATCGCGTTGCACGCAGGCGAGTCCCGTATTGCGCCTGCGGTAGAGCTCTCAGTTTCACCCGTGACGACTAGTGTGACTGTCAGTGGAAATAAGAAGGATCTGGCAGAGGAACAGCTGCATATCGCGGAGCGGCAGCGCATCGGCGGCGTCATTCCAAATTTCTACAGCGCCTATGAATGGAACGCCCCGCCAATGGAGGCGAAACAGAAATTTCAACTGAGCATTCGTTCGATTATCGATCCGGTTTCTTTGTTAGGCGTGGCGGGAACTGCGGGTGTGCAGCAGTATCAGAACGTCTTCCCGGCGTATGGCCGAGGAATCGAAGGATATGGAAAGCGGTACGGTGCAGCTTTTGCGGATAACGTATCCGGCACCCTGCTGGCCAGGGCTGTTTTCCCCTCGATCTTTCATCAAGATCCCCGGTACTTCTACAAGGGAAAGGGCAGTATCAGGTCGCGCGCGCTGTACGCGATCTCTACTGCAGTGATCGCCAGAGGCGATGACGGGCGATGGAAGCCGAATTACTCCGAGGTGCTCGGTAACTTCTCAGCGGCGGCCATTTCGAATCTTTATTATCCGGCCTCTGACCGTGGAGCATCGCTGGTGGTTTCCAATGGCCTGGCAGGAATTGGCGCCCACGCTGCGACGAATCTGGTCCGCGAATTCGTTCTAAAACGCTTCACCTCCCACGCTCCTAAAGGAGCGAACGACAACCCATAGACTTGACCGTGCAGAGCATATTCCGGCCTGTTTCCGTGAATGGGTAGAGAGAGTACCGATGTGGTTCAACTGCATCGAGGTGCGAGCTCTTTCGGCGAATGAGGGCTCGGGCGCCTGCGCCTGGCTGCTCGCGTGGCCGGTGTTCGCATGTTTTCCGAGGGATGAAGACATTCTGCCCACGGCAGCGACGCCCGCCTCGCGGCGGCATATCTTCCTTCAAGCTGTTACACGAACCTGGCGGCGGGACCGCAGCGTGTTAGAAAGCGATCGCGCGCGGGAAGGTATGGCGATCACGGCTTTACGCGGTGCGTAAATAACTGCTGCGGGTCAGGCTACTCGAATTCCACGAGCGATTGATTAACCTTTACGCCGTCACCCTGGGCGACATTGACTTTCTTAATCTTGCCGGCGGTGGGAGCGGTGATGTTGGTCTCCATCTTCATGGCTTCCAGCACCATAATCAGGTCATGCGTCTGCACTTGCTGTCCCGGCTGAACATTCAAATGCATCACGACACCCGCTAGCGGGCTGCGGCAGATTTTCTTTTCATCTACGCCGGCACTGAAGGGAGTCGCCTCAGCTCCGGGCACAGGCGAAGTCACAGGTTGCAGCGTTGTAGGCCCTTCGTGCGGCGGAAGATATGTGGGCACGGCCGTGTCGTCTTCGAGCACCTCGACGTCAACGACATAATCTTTTCCATCGATGCCGAGCTTTAGCTTCACTTCTCTCCTCCTCGCGAAGTTCACTTCTAACCCGTCCTCTGCAACCTATGTGAGGCCTGCAGGGTCACGCGGCCCACCTGCGCCCATGGATTGACGATCTCGTAAGGCGATTGCAACATCTTGGCGGAACGAATGCGCACCTTCTTCCCCAGGAAAGCTGTCACTGCCGCGGCCATAATCAGCAGGGTGTCGGCGCTAACCTCCTCCTCCGGCGGTTGTGTGCGCGATGCAACCGGCTGCGGCTGCGCCGCAGCAACGCCGCCCGCAACCCGCTCCGAGAGTTCAGTCAGGGTCTTCGACTGCTGCTCCATTCGGGCGCGCAGTTCTTTCAGGGACTCGGCCAACGCTCTTACTTCTTCCCTCAAGCCGGCTACTTCAATGTCGGTTTCACGATCAGCGATTTCGGCGGATTTCGCCATTGTTCTCCAATCCGACGCGTTCGCACGCGGGCGTCGACCGGATCTACAGTGGAATCAACCCATGTTTCTTCGGCGGCCGTAATTCTCGTTTTGCATGCAGGGCCTCCAACGCTTGCGCCAGGCGCTTGCGGGTGGTTGATGGCTCGATGATGTCGTCCACCAATCGGCGTCCCGCCGCTACATATGGATTGGCAAATGTTTCGCGATAATTCTTGATCAGCTCTTTGCGCCGGACCGCCTTGTCCTTAGCTGCTTCGATCTCGGCGCGGAAGACGATCTCCGCAGCACCTTCTGCGCCCATAACAGCGATCTCCGCTGTCGGCCATGCCAGCACGCGATCTGCACCCAAGTCCTTGCTGCACATCGCAAGATAAGCGCCTCCGTATGCCTTGCGTAAAATGACCGTGATCTTCGGCACCGTGGCCGCCGAGTAGGCAAACAGCATCTTGGCGCCGTGGCGGATGATGCCGCCCCGTTCCTGCTCCACTCCGGGGAGAAAACCGGGCACGTCGACAAATGTCAGTAGCGGGATGTTGAATGCGTTGCAGAAACGAACAAAGCGCGCCGCTTTGTCGGAGGCGTTGATGTCCAGCGCCCCGGCCAGCACGCTGGGTTGGTTCGCTATGACACCAACCGGCCGTCCTTGCAGCCGGCCGAATCCGATCACGATGTTGGAGGCATACGTAGGCTGGATCTCCAGTAGGTCGTGATGGTCCAGCAGGCGCACAAGGATGTTGCGAACGTCGTACGGGACCTTGGCGTCGCTTGGCACCAATTGGTCCATCTCCGGATCGTTTTCGATGGTCCGGTTAAAACCCAGCCGCGGTGGGTCCTCAAGGTTGTTGGAAGGCAGGAAGCTGAGCAGTCGCCTGCAGAGATACAGCGCCTCCTCATCGTTCTCGGCGGCCAGATGGACCACTCCCGAACAGTTCATCTGTGAACCCGGGCCACCCAGCGCCTCCGCAGTGACGCTCTCGCCCGTCACTTGCTTGATCACCTGCGGACCGGTGATGAACATCTGCGACTTCATGGTCTGGATGATGAAGTCGGTCAGCGCCGGACTGTAGGCTGCTCCCCCGGCGCACGGGCCGCAGATCAGCGAGATCTGAGGAACGGTACCGGAGAGCATCACATTGTTGTAGAAGATTCGCCCGTAGCCGGACAGGCTATCGATTCCCTCCTGCACACGCGCGCCGCCGGAGTCATTGATGAAAATAAACGGACTGCCGGTCTTCATCGATAGCTGCAGCATGTCAGCGATCTTTTGGCTGTGCACCTCACCCGCAGCCCCGCCGGCGACGGTAAAATCCTGGCTGGCAAGATGCACCAGTCGGCCGTCAATGGTAGCGCAGCCGGTCACGACGCCGTCGCCCGGCATCTCCTTCCCGGCCATCCCGAAATAAGTAGCGCGGTGCTGGGCAAAGAGAGCAATCTCCTCGAAACTATCGCTATCGACCAGCTTCTCTATCCGCTCACGGGCGGTGAGCTTGCCCGCCGCATGCTGTTTTTCGATGCGCTTCTGCCCGCCGCCAAGCGCGACCTGCGCCCGTTTTTCGCGCAATTTCTCAATGCGCTCGTCCACGCTTTTCTGCGTGGCTTCAGGATGCTCAACCGATGTCGGCATTCGACCTCCTGCAGACTTGGCTCGGGCTAGGCCACCGGTGCCACCGTGACCTTGTGCTCTTGCCCATCCAGAGTTACGACGTACTGAATCCGTTCCTTGGCCGCCGCGGGATGTCCCTCCGGCTGCGCCGGCTTCGACTCAGGAGCTGCCTTGAGCGCGCTTGGGTCCTTGCCCAGGTTCTTCGGCCCGGCTGCGCGGCTCTTGAAGAACTTCGGCGCAACTTGCGGAAACATTGCGTGCGTGAGAACGTCTTCGTCGCTGCCGTTGCAACCTTCCAACCCCAGCGCCTGGGAGCGAAGTTGTTCCCATTCCGGCTTCAGCAGATCGGCGGGACGTACGTCAATTGGCGGCTTTTTGGCATGTTCGGCGGCCTTCTTTACTACCTCGGGATTCTTCTCTGCCAGGGTGCTGCCGTAGTAGCCCAACATCAGATCGGCGAACTCACCGGTCAGCACCTTATAGCGCCCCATCAACACGTTGAAAACTGCTTGGGTGCCGACGATCTGGCTCGAAGGCGTCACCAGCGGCGGATATCCCGCGTCTGCGCGTATACGCGGCACCTCCTCCATCACTTCGTGCAGCCGGTCTGCCGCGCCTTGCCCCTTGAGTTGGCTTTCCATGTTGGAGATCATGCCGCCGGGAATCTGGCTCTTGAAGATTTCTGTGTCCACTCCGCTGACCTCGCTCAGAAACTCGCGGTAACGCCGCCGGACGTTGGCGAAGTGGTCCCTGACCCGCAGAATACGTTTCATATCCAAGCGCGTCTGGAAGCCGGTTCCTTCGAGCATCTCGATAAAGCTCTCCGTCGGGTTGTGGCCGGGCCCAAGCGACATCGAACTCACCGCGGTGTCGACAATGTCGCAGCCGGCCTCGATGGCTTTCATGTACGAGACCAGCGTCACCCCCGTGGTGGCATGAGAATGGACATTAACCAGCGTGTCCGCCCCGCACCGAGCCTTGATGCCCTTCACCAGTTCGTACGCCGGTTGCGGCTTGAGTAACCCGGCCATATCCTTGATGCAGATGGAATCGCAGCCCAGGTTTTTGAGCTGCTGTGCCATGTCAACAAACGATGCGATGGTGTGGACGGGACTGATGGTGTAACAGATGGCCCCCTGCGCGTGCTTACCCGTCTTCTTCACGGCGGCGATGCTGGTGCGCAGGTTGCGAATATCGTTAAGCGCATCGAAGATGCGGAAGACGTCCATTCCGGACGCGGCAGCCTTCTCCACGAATCTCTCTACAACACTGTCTTCATAGTGCCGGTAGCCGAGAAGATTCTGGCCACGCAATAGCATCTCCAGGCGTGAGTTGGGCAGCGACCTGCGAAACGTCCGCAGGCGTTCCCAAGGATCTTCGTTGAGGAAGCGGATACAGGCGTCGAATGTTGCCCCACCCCAGCATTCCACTGACCAATAGCCGGCCTGGTCGATGTCCTCGCAAGCCGGGATCATGTCTGCCAACGCCATGCGCGTTGCCATCAAACTCTGGGGCGCGTCACGGAGCGCCAATTCCGTCACTTCAATTGTGCGAGCCATGCAGCTGTCCTTTTCAGGTTAGTTCGTGGTTAGGGCAATTCTCTGGAAGGGAAATCGTAAGACCTACTCTGCGCGTGCTCTTCTCTTCTCTCTGTTTCCAGTTTCGACTCTGCCGCACGGGTTGTCCGTGACAACGGTCGCACTACGGTGTGATAAGCAAAGCACCGTTTATATCCCGCAGCGGGCCGAGATAGAACAGTCACGCTCCCAGGTGAGGCGAGTCACATCGTTCTCGTGAGGAAAAACCTAGTATCGCGTCAGAGGTGGTCCAGGCCCTTCTAGGTGCACCGTGCAGCCGCTCGCGGAGAAGCCCACGCCGCCTGGTGATCATGCCAATGGAATCTGATTGACTCCAGAATGCGTGGGCATGCCAAGGAGCAGTCCGCCTCATTGAGTCGCCAAGCTGCGCATAACGCTATCTGCCATGCCAACGCGAGACGGCAGTGTACAGCATGGTGAGCGAACGTCAAACGCTCCCAATTATGAGCAAGAGGAAGCGCAGGCAGTGTTAGCTGACTATCCACCTGAGGCGCAGACTACTGCGGCTTACGATCCGCGAAACCCGGCGCGCAGCGTACTCGAGCCAGGCGTTCCTCCCGGGATGTGGAAGAAAGCTCTGATTCCGCCTTTTTCCGGGCCCTGACAGCCTGTATCTTTTACGAAATTATTCATCCCCGCCGAAGACTGATGCTACGTCCTAACCCTGAAGTCGTCGCGCAGGAGTAGCACCCAGTTGTACCCTGCATGGACATCGTATTTTCTCAGCGACGAGTAGCGGCCCGAGCGCAGTCTGCAGAGGAACCGTGAGGGTGAGGGCTTTCCGTCGTACTACAAATACGAGCAGTTGCTGCGAGTAATCAAAGACGCTCAAAACCCGAAAGCTGCTGCTCGCCATTCCTGCCGTCGAACGGAATGAAGCCGCTGGCAGCCATTTTCTCGGATACGGGCTGGCTGACAAGGCAGACCTACGTCAAGCAGAATCCCAAACGCGTGTGGGAGTTCGAAATTGCCGCTCTTACAATCGTCTGGACAACTCTCCGCCGCGCGGTCGAAACCGATGCCCTTATGTGGACAGGACATGTAGACAGGCGACTGGGATAGGTCAGGTGGCGGCACGATGGTATCCCGATGGACGATGGACACCAAGGTGAAAGCATAATCTCTGCCATCTGCTAATAACCGCACGTATGTGGACACTGCCACACCAAAATCAGCCAGCCGGCTGACCTATCCTTTCTGCAACAACGCGCACGAGGGTATGACAAGTGACTGCAATCTTTGAGAAGGCTTTTCTTGTCGCCCGAGTTATAGGTGCCCTCTGACAAGCATTGCCCCAATGCGGGCACTGCTTCGGTCGGCAAAGTGCAATGCCATTGCAATACCCGCGGCTTGCGCGGCATCTTCCGATCATTCGTCTTATGCATCTGTTGCCGCCCTAGCTTGGGTACCTGGGCAGGCAGTGCCAACATCAGGGCAAGCCGCGTCTCCTCTCGCCTAGAAGTTCAATGACTTGCGCCGAATCTACTTTGGCCCGCCACCTGCACTGACAGTATTGCCAGTGCTGGGATTCCGGGCACGGCTGGAGATGAGACATGTTCCGCATGGAATTCTGCGAAATGCCGGATCGTATAAACGTTCGAGTGGAAGGTCGTTTCGTGGGCGATTTTGCTGAACATGCACGACTATTGATAGCCAAATCCGAAGCTCCTTCTCGCTTTGTCGTGGACCTATCGGAGGTGAGCTATGTCGATGAAGTCGGCGAACAAGTGCTGATCTGGTTTAAGGAGATCGGAGTGAAGTTCACCGCCGATTCCCTATACTCTCGCGATATTTGCGAACGCCTGCGACTGCCGATGCATGGCGGGAGGTCAGTAACTTTCCGGGACCGTATTGGTACCAGGCATTCGCATCGGCCTTTTGCGACAAGTAACGGCGAAGCACTCGTTGCAAAGATACCGAGACGACCTTCAAATGTGTGTTCAAGTGCGCCGGTTGCCACAGGTCCAGAACGCGAACAACTAGGTAATTCGAAATGAACAATGTTCTCCCGCTTATCGGTGCCGCTTTCTGTCACGAGCTGGGACACTTAATGTGCGCCCGTTCTCTGCGGCTTAAAATCCGCCGATTGGGAATGAGTTGGCGTGGACCATACATCATTCGTGAGCCGGGCAACCCATTACAGAATCTTGCTGTTTCCATCGCCGGGCCGCTCATGAATTTGATACTTGCGGGCGCTATGGTCCTGGGGCCATGGCTCGGAACTGGAGTAGTCATTTTCGGACTTTACAACCTGGTCCTCGGGCTCTATAACCTTCTCCCAGTTCCTTATAGCGATGGGCGCCGGATAGTAAACCTGCTCTTCAATCATGGATAGGAGGTCTTCGATCGCATCTGCTGTGGTGAGCTCGCACTTAAAACTCCCGGTCTCGGAATACGGACTTTTTCATGAGTTGCGGCCCCCCAGTTCGCTGTAAGAGGCGGCGAGCGTCAACGGCTAGGTCTTGAAGCTGAACTGATTGGCTCTCACACGCCCGATGTCAACCATGAGGTGGATGTGTTGAGCGACATTAAAGAGCGCCTAAGTAGGTTTGGTATTCGACGGCGCTGCCGCTAGGGTGCGTGATCGCTCGCGTTCAGGTTGCGGATGGTGCGATGCGGAAAGTGAAGCATGCTATTACTTGATCACATTCTTGTCGCGACGGACTTCTCCCCGCTTTCGAACGCTGCCATGCGTCACGCTCTAGGAATAGCGAGCCGCTGCCACTCGACGGTGTCTTTGGTCCACGTCGTCGATGCTCCTTTGTACGCCATGGCAGACGGAATAGCCGCAGCGGTCGATTGCGCTGGGTGGGAGGCCGAGCGCGTGATGAAGCAACTACAACATGAGGGATTAATCAATGGCTCTGCGCCGGAATTGACGATCACAGTGGGTCCAGTGTGGCAAACGCTATCCAATTTCATTCGCGAGAAGAGTCCCGGTCTGGTCGTGCTTGGGACTCACGGCCGTTCCGGACTGCCTAAAGTGGTGCTGGGCTCGGTAGCCGAGCGCGCTTTCCGCGACGCACCTTGCCCGGTGCTGACTTTAGGACCGTACGTCAGAGGCTCCAAAATGTCCGGCGCTCAAGCCAAGCACTTTCTTGTTCCCACTGATCTCTCCACCGAGTCGACTAACGCTTTTCGATATGGGATAACGCTGGCAAGAGCTACCGGCGGTGACATGACCTTGCTGCACGTCCTCAAGCCGCGCACCGGCCGAGCGGGCGAAGAGGCCCCGCGGACCATTGAGGTCAAGCAGCAACTTGCCGAATTTCTCAATCAGCATCCGGGTGCGTCTATGATGGTAACCGCTCGCATAGAGTTTGGGGATACTGCTTCCACCATCTTGGAGGTCGCTGAACAAATGCGGAGCGATTTGATCGTGATGGGGCTGCGCGCATGGTCAATCGATGGTCCCCCAATGTGGCGCACCGCGTACGAGGTCGTAATTCACGCTCGCTGCCCCGTGTTAACGATGAAATCTCCCGCGCTTACTGCGAGGGAGCCTTAGGGCTCAAGCTCTGCTTTTGGAGGTGGGACTAGAATGAAGGTTCTTTACCTGAATCTTGACCGAGACCTGATCGGAGCGCCCGAATTTCTCCGGGCGGAGAACTATGAGGTTATCGAGGTGAGTTCATTTCGCGGTGCTTTGGAATTGATCGAAGAAGCCGAGGGTCTTGATGCAGTTCTAGTTGATAATGGAAATCCGGAAACTGCTGATTTCATTGCCCACGTGCATCGGGTTCGACCGTATGTACCGGTTTTCGTTGTGAGTGCCTGGGGAGCAGACCTTGTTTTAGCTTTGCAGTCTTTAGCGACAGCGGCCCACGCCAGCACTATCTGTTGATCGGTGGCTGGTCCGAACGTAAACCCTCCTTATGCGGCGGGATATCCTCGCGGTAAATAGTTCCGCGTAGCTCTGTTACTGCGCACGGCTTACTGCTCCGGGCGCAACAGCACTGGTAGCCGGACCTCCCTAGCGTTCAGGTGCATCTTGTTGTTACTGTCGGCCGGTGCACAGACAGAATGGCTCTATCTTCCAGTCCGTCGCGACTCGCGCGTAGTGTAGCAGCTGTGTTTGCGCTCCGAGCGTGTGGCTCAGGGGAAATGCGACACTGTTCAGGAAGAGAACATCGGCTTCGCTTCGGCGTTGTGCGACTGAGCTGCACATGCTCCTCAGCCAAAGTGCGTTCGGTGGAATGCCGTTAGGAACCATCTGTACATGGCCTGGGCGGCTTGAGGATCGCATGTTACCAGCACATGTTACCCGTCACCGCGTTGAACCTGCCAACGCCTTATTTTTCTTTGTCCTCAACCGGAAGATGCGCTGATGGTCTGACAGCATATCAACCCGCCAGTCGATTTCCCTTGAAAATGTGCTCGATTCGCAGGCCAGAACCGCTGATCGAAAATCAGCATATCGGGTCCAAGAAAATGTGGTAACAACGCTGGTAACTTCGAGACTGAAATTGACCCATTTACCGGGTTTGGGGTAGGATGTCGCTCAGTGTTATCCGGCGTTCGTCGACGCCGATAACCATCTACTGCGAAAGGAGATTCCCTGGACACCCGCGCACGCCAGGGAACTCCGGAGAACCCTAAGCAGCTAGCCTCTGGATCAGCATATCGGGGTTCGAATCCCTGGGGGGCAGCCAAATCTCAGTAACTTACAAACCCTCTCAGCCACTTTTCAGCCAGTTACGGCTTCCTCACTGAATCACCATCCTCACGAGCTTGTCATTGGCCTCGCGCATCGACGGCTCCATCGCCGCGCCGTACACGTTGGCCGTGGTGGAGATGTTCGCGTGCCGCATCAAGTCCTTCTGGACGCCAAGGGGTGTGCCGTTGTCGTTCAGCCATGCCCGGTACGTGTGGCGGAAGGCGTGCCAGCCGAAGCTCTCCAGTCCCACCTTCTTCGCAGCGGGCACGATGTGATCGTGCTGCATACCGTTCAGGTTGAGCGGCCTCTCTCCACCGGAGAAGGGCGAAGCCCACACCCAGTCGGAGTCCTTATTGAACTGGCTCTGACCGCGCCAAGTGAGTAGCAGCTTCACCAGCCCTTCACTGAGTGGCAGCTCGGCTTCGCTGGCTTCAGTCTTTACGGTGTCGTAGACGACTTTGTCCACCATCGTGCGCTGAATCCGCACAGTCGCTTTGACGAAGTTGAAATCCGACCACTTCAGCGCCCACAGTTCCTCGCGCCGAAGCCCCAGACATAGGCATGTGATGATCGCGGTGCGCTGAGGATCGCTGGTGATCTGCGCGATGAATCTGGCCCACTCCTCATGGGTCAGGACGCGCTTCTTCTTGCGGCGCTTCGAGGCGTCCTTGACCCTGACCAGCTCCATGGGGTTTCGGACGATGGGGTAGATGCCGACCAGCATGGCAAACTCGTACACCAGCCGCATCGCGGCCTTGATGTGCGCTCTGCTCTTTGGCGCGCGGGCGAGGCTCTTGAGCCATACCTCCACTTCGCCGGGGTTGATCTGATCGAGACTAAGACCTCCCCACTTCGGGATCGCGTACTTCTCAAGCCAGTTCGAATAGCCGCCATGGCGCGTCGGCATCCGCTCTTCCATGTACCTCTGCGCGATCACTTCGAACGTGATCCCCGGCTGCTTGACCTCCGTGTCGGCAACCAGCGCCATCGATGCGCGAACAGCGGCGCTCTTGGTGGGATACTCGGACAGAGTGCCGATGCGCGTCAGTTGGCGCTTGCCATCGACGGTCTTGCGGAAGTACCAAGTATTGACCCGCCGATCTAGGAACACACCGCCGTTCTGACGCCGAGTGCGTTTCATGATTTCCTACCTTCCTGCTCGGCAACCCAAGCAATCAGGCGCGACATGCTGAAACGCCACGCCCGGCCAATCTGCACAGCGGGAATGCGGCCCTGCCTCGCAAATTCGCGCACTGTGACCGGATGGAGCTTCAGGAATCTTCCGGCCTCGGTCGCGTCGATGAGTGGTTCGTTCGGCTCCATGTTCATTCACCCTGCTCTGCGAGGACGTTCGACAGCCGCTCCTGAACGTCCACCGCCAGCGTGTGAACGGGGATTCGCAGGTGTGCGCCGGACAGAATCTCTTTCTTCGCATGCTCCCGGTCGCCCATCCTCTCCGCCACCGCCGCGGGGATTTGTCGGGGCAGCGGCCCGAACCAAAAGATTGGAGAACCATCGTTCAGAGCAATCAGACATACTAGGCGATCGTCCCCCAACATCACGTGATGTTGGTACCACTCCTGCGCACAGCGTTTCCCGATGCCGGAAGACTGCATCGGGTCTGTCCCGCACTGCTGTTGCAGCTCGGCCATGATCCTGATTGCAAGAACGTCATTCGCATCCAACAGCCATCGGCCTAGGCGGATGTCCTTCTGAGAGACCGCCGCTACTCCACGCTTGAGCCAGTTTCGCAAGGTCATTGCGGTCATTGTGGCGGCTCTGGCTGACTCGTCCACTGTGAATCGAAGGTCGCGTCGCAAGAACAAGTTCACCGATTCATTAGCCATGATGCCCTTCTATTGGTCACATGACTTATTAAAAGGCTTTCTGTCCCATCGTGTCAAGGGAATTTTGGGGGGAGGCGGTCGGTTACAGTCTTTTCCGGACGTATTTGAGCGTCAACTCAATCTCGTTGATCAACCGCGAGGCAGCCTCTTGCGCTCCCCACGCCTGCAATAGTCCAGCTAAGATTCGTTCCGTGCATTCGTAATAGCGGGGGAAATGGCGAAGCTCGAAAGCTGCTGCAATCTGTCGATCTAGCAAGGGGAAGCCTGTTTTTTCTTCAGGAGCCACTAGCTGCTTAATCACCGAGTGATAATTTTCGAACTCATGTTGACGGGATTCACGCTTACGAACCGACAGAAACTGGAACGTCGAGATGACAAAGGCGATCGCCGCTGCAACTGCACCAACGCTGAGTCCCGGAGACAACCATCTTAGAAATAGCTCGGTCATAGGCTGTTGATGAAAATCCTAGCTTCTAGAAAATGAGTATATGTGTCAACAAGCGCCAATGTGCTAGGATTTCGCATTCTGATGGAGAAGTTCTTCAGTGCGCTTGTCAAGTGGATTGGTGACCACCTCTCACCGATTTATCTATTTCCGCTTGCTGCGATTAGTGGGTTCCTCGTCTTCGCGCCTATCAACTGGCTGGCATATTTTGGGCTGGAACAGCTTGCTCGCTCGTACAGGGGGATATTCTCGATAGCGTTTTTCGCAGCGACTATCCTACTAATGGGGCATGCAGCGTCTGCTGCCGGGCAAAAGCTGAAGAAAGTCTTATCCGTCCGAAAGCTGCGGCGCTTTGTACGAACGAATCTTGAGAACCTTGGAGTAGATGAGGTTTCCGTTCTTCAGCAGTACGCAGAAAGCCAGAAAGCCTCAATACATTTCAGTCCGGCCAACGGTGCCGTTCAAGGTTTGATCGATAAGGCAATACTCTACCGACCCTCTCAGCAGATGCGTCCTGACGGATACGTCGCCCACAACCTTACATCGGAGGCGAGGAAGTACATGCGTCACGATCGCTTCCAAGAGATTCTGGACATCAATTCCAAGAACATGGGTTTTACGCCGTCGAAACCAAAAAAATAGAACAGTACGGCAGCAGTTTCGCCGCCGGGCATAATTCCTGCTTTTCCTCGCCCTCACAGTTTGGATCGTCGCAGTCGGGATCGCTGCAATTCTCGCATTCTCCTTCTTCACATTCCGGGCAGTCACACTGGCAGTCAGCGTTCTTAACCGACAACACCAGCGCGCGATCATTGGCAGGAAACAGCACGAGAGACACTTCCCGGATGATGCCCTGCTTGATCACGCGCACCGCGCCTTCGAATGCACTCTTCACCAGCTCGAAGCCGATGCTCAGGCTCTTGATGATCCCGGCTTTCAGGTTCGAGTAGGCCTCGCGGCCCGCAGTCGTCTCCAGATTCAACTGGCCCCGGAGCAGTATGCCGTCGCCGCTCTTCTCCAGCTTGCCCAGTCCTACCGGAATGGCCGGATCGTGAGCAAACAGAATGGGAACCTCAGTCCCGGCACTGCTGTCGAAAGCTGATGGGGATACGCGATCCCCGGTCTTGTCGATGTTGCCGAAGGTAGTAGCTACGCCTAGAAAGCTGCCGTCCTCCTTCAGCGAGTCAGCCTTAATTTGCAGGATCAATCGTGGCACTGGGATCAGTCCTTTCCGGCGCGCGTGGCGCTGTTACGTTGAGTGGGGTGGAGAGCTGGTCGGTGCCGGGGATGAATGGCAGGTTCTCCCATTCCCTGATGTCGGCAACCGTCGCCCACGCTTGAGTACTGCCGCCGCCGAGTGCCTTGGCATAGGCCTCGTATCGGGTAGCCATCTCACCGCGCATCATCTCCGTGGCATCGAAGCGGGCGAAGAACTTCGTCCGCTTGGGAAGCAGCTTCGAGTTGATTTCCTGCTCGAAGTTCACCAGCCATGGCCGGAGTGAGTGAGTCAAAAAAGACAGCGCCTCAACTTCCGCAGAGCCGTAGCTGGTGCGCGTGGTGTCGCCAACGAGATGGGCGGGAACGCCGAAGAAGCGAGCAACATCCCGGACACTGAACTCCCTGCTCTTCAGGAACTCCGCATCTTCGTTGCTGAAAGTTTCGGCCTTCCCCAAGTCCATGCCGCCTTCCAGCAGCAGGATTTCGCCCGCGTTCAGAGCGCCGCTGAAGCGTGCCTTAAATGACTCGCGAAACTGTTCACGCTGCACCACGTTCATCACGTTGGGAATCTTGAGCACCACAGACGGCCGGGCCGAATTGCGCCACAAGCTGGAGCTGTGCCGCCCTTGAGCGAGAGCTTCGCCCAGAGCTTCGCGGGCAGCCTGCAAGGTACTCATGCCAACGAAGCCATTCAGGCTCAGGTTCTTGAAGTGCAGGATTTCGCTGCCATCGAAGACCGTCTTGGTATCGCCCCACACGTAGTGGTAGATCATCCGGCCTTTATCGTTCTCGACAACGACAGTCCCACGGCGCAGCGGCCAGAGTGCGATCACATCACCTTGCCCGTTGCGCTGAATGTAGGCGTAGAGATTGCCCTCCAGCAGGACGTGTGTCATCACGTGCTGCCAGAAAGTGAAGCTGGTCTGGAAATCGTTGGGCTGCTCCAACAGGATGGGCCACAGAGCGTGCTCCGGTGCCTTGAGCTTGGATCGCCCCTCGCTCCTCATCACGTAACACGGCAGCGAGGCAATCGAGCTGGCCAGCAAGCGAACGCAGGCGAAAGCGGTCGCCTGCGTCATCGCAGTTTCGGGATTGACTACGACGCCTGCTGCTGTCCGGCCAAACCATGCGTGCTCACCCGGAAACCAGCGATCCGGGCCGAAGCCGCCCCAAGTTTTCTTCACCAGCCACTGCGCGAATTTTTCTAAGAGCTGCATTTTCCGCCTCCCGTTCTGATCGAACGCACAGCGTGGCAGGAGAGCCAGCCAAGCCTGCCACGCTGAGATCGCCGTCTGCCGTTTAGCTGACGGTGATGCCCGTACTGATCGCGAAGGCGTGGCCGTGCAGCGCTTGCCAGTCGCAGCGAATGCGAAGCCGGAAGATCGTCTGATCTCGCGAGAATGCGCTGGTGAGCTGCGCCGGACTCTGCGTGCTGTCCATGTAGCTCGCCTCGCGGCTGGTCTCAATTTGCAAACCAGCACGCAGGCCCATGGCGAGCTGATCCCACTGACCGATGTACATCTCGCCATTGGCGAGCTGGTTGGTCACAAAGTCAGTGTCAGGAACGGTCACAGGCTGACGCAGCGGTTGGTGCAGCGTGTCCTGCAATTTGCGGAACGTGCTTTGAGTTTTCGCGTTCCACAAGAAAGCGTTCGGCTCGAAGTTGTAGCCACGAACCACTGCCGCTTGTGAAGCGATCTCGCTGTAGTCGGTGACGGCCCCTACCGAACCGTGAACGTAAACGTCCGCTTGATTCAGCAGGCCCGCAGGCTGCGGCGCTACTCCAGTGCCTTTCAGGGCCGCCAAGTCAAGCGCCAGAGCCGCAGCTTTCGCGATGCTCATCTCCAACGTTGCCGCCGCGCTCGGCGCATCTTCCAACAATTCGTTGTCGATCGCCAGAATCACGGCCAGCTTGTGCGCCGTGAACGTCACGCCGTCGAACGTGCCATCAGCGCTCAGGATGTCCTGATTTTCGCTGTACCAGCCGCCCGTGGCATCCTGCGTCAAACGCGGGACGCGCAGCGTCGCGTTCTCCATGGGGATCGTCTGCGCGCCAGCTTGGAACACGCGCGCCACGTTGCGGGCAAGATCAATCACGCGCGCGGAAACCAGCTCCGGGATGAACACCCCGCCCGCGCCCGTGCTGCCTTCGCCCGCTGCCTTGCGCTCCAGCTCAGCGCCGCGCCAGTTCCCGGTGAGGTAGCCCTTAATGATTTTGCCGAGGTTCAGCTCCTGCTGCTCTTCAGGCACGAATTGCTTCGTGTACGCCTCCAGCGACTCGCCCTTCTTGATGAACGTGATCTGATCCTTCTGGGCGTGATTGCCTTTGTCCAAGGCGGCCAGCGCGAGCTTGCGGCCATCTTCAGCGAACGCTGCTTCGATGTCCTTCACTTCCTTCCGGATGGTTTCGAGCTGCTGCTTTTCTTGTTCGTCAGGCCCGCGATTTTCAGCAGCCAGCTTTGCAACCAGCGTTGTGAGTGCGGCCTGCTTCGTAATCAACTCTTGGTAACGGTTTTTCATTTTCCCTTTTGCCGCAGCTTCCCAGCGCGGTTTATCTCACACGAAAATCGGATTGCGCAGAAACTCCTCTAAACTTCCGCCGTGCGCGTTCGCCTGCGCGCGGCTCAGCGCCATGATGCTGGCGACAACTCCATCAATGCGCCTTGCGTCCTTGCGGCGATCCGGCTTTACGGGCCGGATGTTCCCGTTCGCATCGGCATAGACCTTGCAACAGTCCACCATCCAACGCATCAGTGGGTTGCCGTCATGCCGCAACTTGCGCTCTAGCACCAGCTTTTCGAAGCTCTTGCTTGGTTCGCTGAAGTTGGCCAGCGTCTGCCGATACTCCACCATCAGGAAGCCTTCGCCCGTCAGCCGCTGCGCGAGCTGGTTTGCGCTCCATGGATCGAAGGCCACTTCCCGCAGGTCGTACTGATCGCGCAACTCGCGCAGCTTGTCCTCTACGCCTGCATAGTCCACCACGTTCCCAGCCGTGAGAGTCAGCGCGCGATCCTTCGCCCATGTGTCATAGGGCACGCGGTCACGCTGGCACCGCTCCCGGAGGTTATCTGCTGGGAGCCATGCGAACACTTTCAAGCTGAAGGTTCCATCGTCGTGCGGGAACACGCACGCGAGGGCCGTGACATCCTGCGTGCTGCTCAGGTCAAGTCCGCAGTAGCAAGGCTGCCCATCTTCGACGCGCGGTTCTGGCGCATCATCCCATGCGGCAAGATCAATCCAGCGAGATTCGCTGCTCACCCACTGGTTGCAGTAGAGATTGCGAAATGTGTTCTGCTGCGACGGCACCAGCTTCGCGCGTTCGCACGCCTGCCGCAGCTCCTCAAGGTCGCGGAAATCGCCAAGGCCGGGATTCGCCAGCGGCCACAGCGATTCATCCGTCCAGTCCGCATCGCGGGGCAACTCTTTGACTACTGGGAAGAAACTGTCATCTTGGACGCTGCCTTTTAGAAGCTGCTGGCTGTGCGAGTACAGCTCATACGCGATGGAGTGCTGATCCCAGCCAGCCGTGCCGATGGCCAGCATCAGCGGTTGTCGCCTTGCGCCCATGGAAGTGCTCAGCACGTCGAATAGTTCGCGGTTCGGCTGCTGGGCGATTTCGTCCAGCACAGCGAAGCTGCCGTTCAATCCGTGAAGGTGTGGAACGTCGGCGGACAGCGCACGCAAAATGCTTTGGCTGGCGCGATCCCGCAGCAGCTTAGTTGCGCGGCTGACGGTGCAGTGCGCTCGTAGAATCGGGCTGGCTTCCACCATCGAAGCAGCCACATCGAACAAGAGCGAAGCCTGCTCCCGGCTGCTGGCTGCCGCGTACACTTCGCCGCCTGGCTCCCCATCGGCGAACAGGTGATAGAGCGCAAGGCCCGCTGCCAACGTGGTCTTGCCAGACTTTCTCGCGAATGAAAGGTAGCCCTGCCTATAGCGCCGCGTGCCATCGGGCCGCAGAGAGTCATAGAGTGGCGTGATGATTTCTTCATCCTGCCAATCGGCGAGGATAAAAGGCTCGCCAGCCTTCGGCCCTTTGACGTGGCGAAGCAGCCGGAGAAAACGCCGGACGCGCTCAGCGCCGCTGGAGCCGCCCAAAAAATCCTCTAGCGCGTCAGAGCTGTGAACCGCGCGTAGGATGGCTGGCTTCGCTTTATATCGTGGCACCGTCTGATGCGGCACTCATCCCGAGATGCCGAATTGCAGCCATGAAGTTCTTGAAGTGGTTCGCGCGTGCCGGAGTGCCCGGCTCGGCTGCGATGTAGCTGTCCCACTCGCGCAGCCCACCCTCCAAAACCAGCAGACCATCCGGCGACAAGATGTAAATGGCCGTGATGCGCTTCCACGTCTGCCGACTCTGATTCGATAAACCCTTTGGAATTTTAGTGTTACTCAAAGCCTTGTTCCTTGCGTTCAAAGACGGCTCCGAGCGTGGTCGCGGCCGCCGCCGTCCCTACAAAATCAGCCTCCCCGGTTCGATTCCCACCGGCTGAAATCGATCGTGCTTCCGTGAAGCGAGAACGCTTCGATCTGCACCGGACACGCCGCAGAGAGCGACAAGAGCCGCTCCACATGCGCGCGTGATTCTCTCTGCTCTGCCAGCTTGCATCGATGCCGCTTGTAAGCGGCGAACGCCGACTGCGCGCTACGGAACACGCCAACCAGCCGCCATTCACTCCTGCGGTTGGTTCGGACATACGCTTCCCACATCCCATCGGAAGTAGGCCCACGCACGCCAGCGAAAGTTCGAATGACAGCCATGGCTATGCCTCAACTGGTGAACGATTCGTGTTTATCGCCTTACACTCCCGAGTGATCTGCCCCCAACACTTTCTGCTGTCGGCCACGGCATCACGATCCGGCTTGCCGCGATTCGCCAGACGGCATCGCGGGCTACAGAATCGCTCCCGGCTGGGCTGGCCGCAGTTGCGGCATCTTTTCATTCGCGCACGCTCTCCAGTTACTGCAAGGCTATGCGATCAGCGAGCGGTGGTGTCCAACTCGCCAGTTTCCCGCGCGCTTCGAGCGCTTCTTCGTTGTCGCCATACTCGCCAGCAATCAGTTGCGCGTCGCGAGCAGTGAAGCATGACGACGACCAGCAACGATCGCGCGCCACAGTCAGCTTGATACCGATCTCAGCCATCGGTTCCCCCTGCCCAGTTCCAATGAGTTGTTCGGCTTCATCCGCACTCACCTCGCGAATGAATACCTCGTTCACATCGAACAGCGGGATTTTCGGTTCATCGGCTGTCACACTCTCAGCGTACATCCGACTCACCTAACCTGCTTAAGTTATTTTGCCGGGTATACGGCGCAGTTACCCCGTCTCGCGTTTGACCACGGCGCGTGACTCCCCGCAGAACCTGCACGCGCTGCAACGGATTGCTCATTAGCTGCCTGATGCGCTCCAACTGAGATTCCACAGCTTTCTTGCTGATGCCGAACCGGGCCGCAACTTCGCCGGAGGTCAAACCCTCGATCCAGAACAAGCGAGCGATCTCATACCGCTGCATGGCCGGGCCGACGAAGAAATCTTGTAGCTGCGCTTCGTCGAATACGGGATGGTAGTGCCGTCCGCGACTGCTCCACGGCAGCGGCTGGAAGCTGAAGCCGTCATGAAATTGGTCATGCTTCGCTGCAATGCGTTGCCGTGCGCTTCTGCGGCCACTCTGAGCCACTTCCGCATCGCGGGTGATGCCCAAGCCCTTCCGCGTGCGAACCAGCAGCGTCATAAGGCCCGCGCGACTGTATCCGGTCTGCTGCGTCACCTCTGCGGCTTTGCGACCGTCACGGTAGTAGCGAAGCACTGCACCAAGCTGCCGGATCGCAGGCATCAGCAGCACGCGGCGAAGATGCTCCTCAGTCGCCCACGATGGCCGAACCTTGCTGGTGCCTTTGATCCTGCCCGTCTTTTCGTCTCTGATGACGTGAACCACGTTCATTCTTTCGTTTCGTAGTCTCAATTTGAGACTGGAGTCTCAATTTGCGACACCATCGCGCAGCGCCGGATACAGCAGGTCTAGATTGGGATCATCAGGGAAGTGTTGGCGCAGCAATTCCATCAGGCGCGCCGGACTGACGCCGGAAGCAAAAGCAGCGGAGCGGGCATCTGCGCGCCAGCGCGCATCGGGATCACGAACATATTCACCGGGCTGCGCCGTGCGCTTTTTCATCTCGTCCTGCCAGCGCCGTAGGTCCAAAGAATCGCGCTCACTTTGCGGAAGCGCGGGGGGGCGCGCGCTCCCGCGCGCCCTTCCCCCTGACGGATATATGACGGTTCCTGACGGTTCTTTCCTTATAGCGCTGTCTCTAGGGTCACCCTTTCTTGCTTCCACGGTCACCCTTTTCGTGTCTCCACAATCGGTGTTTGTGGAAACAGTGTTTCCACATTCGGTGTTTCTAGGGTCACCCTTTATCCGGTATTTGGCTGTGTGACCGCGACCGCCTCCGGGGTCCAGAACCTCGATTACTTTGTCGGCTGTCAGGCGGCGCATGATCCTCTGGGCACCGCGCTCCGTGATTCTCGCTTTGGCCGCGAGCGCCCGCATTGATGGCCAGCAAACCCCATCTTCGTTGGCGTAATCCGCCAGCGCCAACAGCACAAGCAATTTCTCTTCGCGATACTGGCTATGCTTCCAAACGGCGGCCATGATGTTGATCGCCACTGGCCTAACCCTCCCGTGCGGCGAACAGCGGTTGCTGCACTGCGGGCTGCGATGGTTCCTGCGGCTGATTCCGCACCAGCCGAAACCAGCTATGCCGCTGGCCGTCAACCTTGGCTGTCTTGTTCTCGATTCGGAATCCCAGCTTGCGCAGCTCGTGAATGCGAGCGGAGTATTGCGCTGCCAGCCGGAAGATGTGCGGCCCCGGAACCCACTCACCATGGGCTTCGATCAGCACGCCCAGAATGCGCCCACGCTGCGTTGGTGCGCTCGGTGTCGGCTCATTCAACATAGACAAACCCTCGCTGAGTCCACGCGGACTCGCTCAGCCACTTCTCAGCCAATTACGGCTGCAATGGGCTGCAAACTATGTTTTAGGCTGTTTGAAGGTTTGCTAAGTTACTGAGGATTCGTGAGGCCCGGATTTCGAATCCCTGGGGGGCAGCCAAATCCTTTCGACAACTTACGACCTCTTGCGCAGCCGCAATTCCACCAGTGTGCCGTACAGTATGCCGTGAATTCAGCGCCTCGCGCACAATTTCCAGCTCCGGATGCTCAGCTACAGCCAAAAGTTTGCTTTCGGCATGGTCGTCCAGGCGCAATGCCCGGCCTTCCTCTTTAAACAGTTTGAACCGCGGCACCTCGCGTATGAGGTTTGCCTCCTTCGCTCTGTTCAACATCCGACGCAAGGTGCAGCGCATTGTTTCCGTTGGCGCCTGTGCCGTTGAAGCGCAGGGCTTCCACGGCTCCAGCGTTTATCCGATCCATTCTCATGCCTGCGATTGCTGTCTTCTCCACCAGCCTCCACCCATTGCGGTAGTAACGCCGAGTGTCATCGTCAAGCCGGGCCGTAGCAACCCAATACCTACTCCGATCGTAGACGAATAAAAAGCGAATACTGCGCTATAATCCTGCGCATGTGCCTCGCCCGTTGCTGCATCTCATTTACCGATACCGACGGTCTCTCACATCGCATTCATGTCCAAGCCGAATCCCTGTACGAAGCGGTGGCGCCGCAATAGCGGGTTTCAGGGATGACCCGCTGGGGCCTCATCCCTTCTTGGTCGAACGATGTGCGCATCGGATACAAGATGATTAATGCCCGCTCTGAGACCGTCGCCGACAAACTGGCATTCGGTGAACCGTTCAGGCCTGCTTGGTTGTTATTTCTGGAGGCCGTCCTCGGCGCTTCACACGAGAACCACCGGCGCTGACGCCTTCCAAGGCCCGTAATGCCGCATCGAGTTTGCTGCGTTCATCGCTGAGCTGTTGCACAATCTCACTGACGTTGATGTCGCAATCGTAGCAGTTCGATGCCGCGTCACTCGATCATCATGCCACTATGAATCGGCGTACACTTAGGTACCTAACTACGTAAATGTCATGTAATAACATGCAAACCCGCCTCAAATTCACCCTCCTGGCCGTGCTGCTGTCAGTTTGGTGCTCGTTCGCATGGGCGCAGAGGATTTCTGATATTCGACCGCAGGGCTACGTTACCGATCTTGCCAACGTCATTGACCCTGCGACCAAGGCGAGGCTAGAGACGCTATGCGCCGAGGTCGAGCAGAAAACGGGCGCCCAAATTGCCGTCGTGACAGTGAATTCCCTCGACGGCCGCAGCAAGGAAGACTACGCTGCCGATCTCTATAAGCATCTCGGGGTGGGATCGAAGAAGGATGACCGCGGTGTTCTGCTTTTGCTCGCACCGCAGGAGCGCCAGTACAAGGTCGAGGTGGGCTACGGATTAGAACCGGTCATCACCGACGCTCGCGCTGGAGACATTGGGCGGGAGATGGTACCCGACCTTAAAGCCGGAAACTACAGCGCTGCGGTGTTGCTCGCAACGACGCGACTGGCTCAGGTAATTGCGGCGGACAGAGGGGTGCAGTTGAACGGCGTGCCGGCCAACCAGCCACGCGCCGCCCCGGCGGCAACGCCGTGGTGGATCCCTGTCCTGGTAATTGTGATCATCTTCCTCGTCGTTCGCGCTCTTGTGCGCGCGGGTCGAGGTAGCGGCCGCGGTCCGCGATCCGGAGGCGGATCTGTCCTGCCCTGGCTTCTTTTGGGCAGCGGTATGGGAAGGCCTGGAGGAAATTGGGGCGGAGGGTTTGGTGGTAGTTCGGGAGGCTTCTCGGGTGGGGGCGGCGGGGGTTTCGGAGGCTTTGGTGGATTCGGGGGCGGAATGAGCGGCGGGGGTGGCGCGGGTGGCAGTTGGTGAGCTTACCTGGCCGGAGTGACGATCGATGAAGAAACCGGAAAGCAAGCTGCAAGAATTTGTTAGCCGATTGCATCAGGCGTGCGGCGAGAATCTGGTGTCCGTCGTGCTGTATGGTTCGGCGGCGCGTGAGGACTTCCACGAGCAGTTCTCCGACGTGAACGTGTTGGTGGTCACGCAACAGTTGCCACCGGCTTCGTTCCCCGCGCTCTCGGCGGTGCTGCATTGGTGGAGTTATGAGGAAAAGCTGCGACCGCCGATGATTATGACGCTCGAAGAGCTGCATGAGTCTGCTGACGTCTTCGCGATCGAGTTGCTTGACATCCAGCGCTCGCATAAGACGCTTTTCGGGCAGGATGTGGTGGCATCCATTCACATACCCATGAACCTGCACCGAGTCGAGGTGGAACACGAGCTGCGAACTACGCTCCTGCGGCTGCGGCATCACTTGCTGCTGGTTCCCGACAATGAAGAAGAGCTGCGAGCCGTTCTCGCAAAGTCAATTACTTCGGTCCTCACGCTGTTCCGCCATGCGTTGATCGTGGTGGGAGAGAAGCCGCCGGAGACGAAACCGGAGCTGCTCGAGGATGCCGCGAAGGTTTTTGGGTTTGAAGCGCAACCGCTGCGGTCAATTCTGGATTTGCGAAATGAAGTCTCGCCTTCGCAACCCGCGCGCGAGCTTTACCATGCGTACATGACAGCGATACAGCGGGTCGCTCACGAACTGGATGCGCGCGTGCCCAAGCGTCAGTTACAGAAATTGTCCCAGGAAAAATAACCATCCATCGATCGAAGGTTAACGAGGAGAGATCGGCATGAAAATCGCAATCATTGTGTTGGTGGTGATTATTCTAGTGGCGCTAATGTTCGGCAGCACGTTCATCAGCCATCGGAACGAAATGGTGCGCAAGCGCGAGGCGGTGAATGCAGCCTGGTCGCAGGTGGATGTGGTTCTGCAGCGCCGCTCCGACCTCATCCCGAACCTGGTTGAGACGGTGAAAGGATTTGCCGCACACGAGGAAAAGGTGTTCGGCGACATTGCCGCCGCGCGCGCCGCAATGATGGGTGCGAAGACACCGCAGGAGAAGATCGCGGCCAATGGTCAGCTCGATTCCGCTCTCAGCCGTTTGTTGGTGGTCGTGGAAAATTACCCGCAACTCCGGTCCAATGAAAACTTTCTTCGGTTGCAGGACGAATTGGCAGGTACGGAAAACCGGATAGCTATCGAGCGCCGTCGTTACAATGAGGCTGTCCAGGACTACAACACCTACATCAGTTTGTTCCCGAATAATATTGTCGCGAGTTTATCGGGCTTCACTCGCAATGACGCTTACTTCAAAGCAGATGAAGGAGCGCGACAGGCTCCGAAGGTAAATTTTGGCACGCCGTCGCAGCAGCCCGCTCCCGCACCAACTCAATAGAACATTGCGCGAAATCGGCAGTTACGTGCCCGTCAAAAATCGCCGCCGGCGCCCCCGCCTCCCGAAGCTCCTCCGCCGAAGCGGACGTCCGGACTCTTCGTTTGCGCACTTGGCGTAATTGACTGAGGAGACACCAGTCCCAACGCGGCGGAGCCGATGCTCATCCATCGTTTGTCCCTTCCCGATAGCCGCGCTGCGGTAAAGCCGTGGCGAATCCCGTCCGGGCCACGGGCAAGCCAGCGTCGAATGTACAAGGCAACGCCGCTCAACAATATGCCCAGAAGGATCGGATCCCAGGTATGCCGTTGCCAACCGAGGTAAGGTTTATTGGTGACGAAGGTCAGGATAGCGGCAATCGTGCCTACCGCGATGACGAAGCGGTCCTTCTGGCGAACGCCGCGCGCGAGGATGACGGGCGGCAGGCACCAGATCAGCACCCATGTGGTCCAGTAAAACGGGCTTGGAAATTCAGACCCGGCCTGAGTGCCAAGCCACCATTGCGCGCGTATGTTCAACGACGAAAGCTGGAGGTTGATGGCCAGGTAGATGCCGAGCCAGAGGAGAGCTTCCGCGGTGGAATAATGCTCATCGAGGTAATCGAAGCGGTGACGCGGGCGCACCGCGCTGACAAAGATCAGCGCGACCGTGTAGAACACGACGATCATCAAATGCTGTGCCCAGCGGGACGAGGTCCAGTAGTCCGGGATAGCGGCGGCGAAGATCATGGCGGCCAGAAATGCATACCAGAGCCCGAAGCGATGCCAGATCCAAAGAGAAGATACGACGCCAACGACAGGAACCACGGAGTGGGCCAGGTATGGCTTCGGCGTATAACCTCCGCTGAAAATCGCGAGCATCAACCCCGCACAGAGAAAAGCAACCGAGCAGGCGGCGAGCGATTCCTCGATCCCGTAGCGATAGAGTCGGGCCTGGGATGCGGCAACCTCGGCGGCCGCGTAGGACACAGCAGCGAAGATCAGTAAGAAAATGCCGGAAGTTTGGTCCGATGGCCGCGAAACCTGCAGAAACAATGCAGCCGTGCCGGCAACAATGATGAGGGTAAACAGGATCAAGACCAGTCGTAAGAAGATGTTCGTCGTTCGCAGCTCGGAAACTGCTTCCTGCCCCAGACGCAGGCCCTGCTCCTTAGTGAGGTACCCTTCGCCGGCCCAGTCCTTCAAGAGTTTGCGGGCACGCAGAGTCTCTTCGCTGGACGCCGTGTAGAGTCTCATGAGGCCCTCCCGAAGCGGCGCGCGATCTGGACCAGCGCCACCAGCATTGCGACTGCGGTAATGACGAAGTACAGCAGGATAGTCGTAAAGTCATTGATGTTCCGGACGAGCATTGAGCTGACACCCACGTAGCCGTAGACCGCGCCATAAGCAACGAATGCAAACTGCCGGCGCTTCAGGCCCCAGGCGAAAGAGAAACCACAGGCGACAAGCAGAGCGAGAAACCACACGCCGTATCCGTGCTGCTCGAACACGCCGGAGAGCAATGCCCAAAACAGCACATTGGCCACGACATTCAGATACGTGGCGAAAAAATGCGGTTTCAAACCGCGACGCTGAAGGAGTGCCCCTCCGACGCTAACCAGTAGGCAGTAGAGAAGGGCATATTGCCGATAGGGCGCGTCCTGATAAGACGGCCAATGCGAGATCCTGAGCCCGAGCCATCCAGCGAGTGAGGACAAAGCGAGCGACAGCACGAAGCGATTGTCGAACCGATAAGCGAAGCAGAAAAAGAGTACGGCGGTCGCCAGGAGATAGAGATCCCACTGTCCAGAGAGCAGGCCGAGGCGGTTCTCCAGGTAGGCAAGCTCCACGCACCAGACGAGGCAGCCAAGGTAAAGGACGTAGTCGAAGACCGGACTCGGTGCAGGCGTTTCCGCGGGTAACCAAGCGGGCGCGCGGGAAAAGCAGTACCAAAAACAGGCGGCGAGGATGGCGGAGAGAATGGTCAGGACGACGACATCACCGAGTTGCTGCGACCAGGTGGCGACAGTCCAGCCAAGCCCCGCAACAAACGCCAGTACCCCGGCATAGAGGAGGAGGTTCAGCTCAAGAAAAAGCGAGAAGGGTTCTCCACGAGAGAGGCCCGACAAGAGCGCGTACTGCTCCTGCGATATCGCGCCTTGTTCCTTCCAGTTCTCTAAGCGGGCGAGGATGGTCATGAAGTCTTCGTTCTCCGGACCGGGACAGTGTGTCCGGGCCGGGCATTAGAACTTGGTACCACCCGTTCAGCCCATGAGTCTACTCCCATGGGCCCGCCGCTCTGAAAAATACGCCAGTGGATGTGCCAAAATCGACGCGGCCTACAAGTACGGTTTTGGGAGATCTAGCAGGATTTGGGGGCGAGAAAAGCGCAATCGTTCTCCAAGCAGTTGGGCCCTGGATTGCCAGCCATCCGAGTGCCCCTCAATGCGCTCTTAGGTGTGTGGCCCTCCAACAACGGTGTCCTTGGTATTGCCGGGAGTATCCGATAAACTTCTCCACCTCAGGAATTCAAACCAAGGAATCACGACAGAATGGAGACGACTATGCTTGGAGATCAACTCGGCGAAAGCAAAGGGAAGAGAGTCGTACGGCGCATCCTTTCCGTGGACCCTCTCACGGCGGAAGTGACGTTTGAAGACACCGGTCACATGCTGGGCGTTCCAACCACCGGCACCGGAACCTAGACCTCGGTGATTCGCCCCGACGGTTCCATCTACGGCGAAGGCCAAGGGCTCATTGCCACGCAGTAGGGCGAAGGCATCACCTGGACGGGAACCGGCATGGGCAGCTTCGGCCCTGGCGGGGCCGTCAGCTACCGCGGGATGCTCTTCTACCGTACCACATCGCAGAAGCTAGCTCGCCTGAACAACGCTTCGGCGGCATTCGAGTTTGAAGTGGATGGAGCCGGCAATACCAGCTCAAAGGTCTGGGAGTGGAAGCAGGCGGAGTCGGCAAAGGGCAAGTCTGCCTGATGTGGAGTTAGAGTGCTGGTGCCCCACGTTCCGCGCCTGTTGGCCGGTGTGGGGCCGACCTACGACGAGCTGCGTGCCCCAAAGAGTCTTTCGTTGTGCGCGTTGTATTCGGAACCTTTAGGTTGAGTAGACCGTCCCCCTTGTTGAAACATCTCCTGGTGTCGGGGCCTAACTTGCGCAATGGCCTGGTTTCGGAAGTTATCCCATTCCGGGCATGCTTACCAAGGCCACACCATCTTGATGATGCGGTAATCGGATTGCTGCCTAATTAGAATCGATTTGGCCCAGACGGCTCAGCACCATCGACCGCGACTCCGCCGTCAGCCCTGGTACTTGCAACGCCCGCTTCACCAACTCCCGATCCATTGGTCGATCAAAATACAGACCGTTCACATCCGCGATTGACACTCTGTGCTTATCCCGCTCCACCACCTCAATCGCATCCCCCGCCTTGACTTCCCCTTCTTCAATTACGGAGAAGTAAAATCCGCTGCGCCGACTCAGTGCAAATAGCCTAGTCATGTCCTCGCGATCGAATCTCATTTGCAGCTTATAGCAAGGCATCCGCGGCTGAGACACCCGCAACAACGCCGAGCCAACCCGGACCTGGTCTCCGATGTGCAGGTCCTTCTCCAGCACGCCCCGCGTCGTCAGATTCTCGCCAAAAGCCCCCAACGTAGCTGGCATCTCCGGCACCTGCATCCGCCAGTACTCATAGTGCTCTAAGGGATACGCATACACTGCCTTGTCCGGCCCTCCATGAACGGTCAGGTCAGCCTGCCGGTCGCCATCCAGATTCAATTTGCGTACCGTAATCGTGCCCTTAACTGGCTCTTTGAAAATCGCGGTGCTTATCCGCTGGCGTTTCCACACAACCTCTCGCGGCATTCCGACATTGACCGACACGACCAGCATCAGCGCAATTGTACCGGTGGTCTCTTTGCCAACTGGCGTAACATCGCCAAGTAGTAAGTAATTCCTGCTGTCGGGATGGGCTACCACATGGCCTGATTTCGTCAGCAACTGCCCTCATCCGGCGATTTAGTGGCACAATAACGCTCCGAAGCTATGTGCCGCGAGGCATTCCTGTCACGCAGTTTGCTCTCAGCATAGGAAGTAACCATGTCGAAGACATATCTGAATCCCCAAGCTCTCTTCCCAAGTCAGCAGTATGGTTTTTCTCAGGCAGTCGCCACGCTGGGAAAAACTACGGTGTACGTATCCGGTCAGGTGGGCTGGAGCGCTATCCGACAGATCACCGATCCCGCCGATCTCGGGGTTCAGACCCGTCAAGCTTTGGAGAACATCGAGGTTGCGGTCGCAGCAGCCGGTGGGAGTCGAACTGACATCGTGTCGCTGCGTTTGTATATCGTGGGCGACCACATCCGCAACGCCCTAGCGGTGCGTGAAGCCTTACTCGGCTTCTTCCCGGCCGCGAACCTGCCAACCAGCACTTGGATCGGGGTATCCGCCCTGGCTAGTAAAGATTTCCTGATCGAGATTGAAGCCGTTGCCGTTCTTGAGTAAAGAACGGAGCCTTGAGCTGCGGTCGTGTTGTCGCAAAATCCCCAAGTCACTCGCAATCCAATCCAAACGTCCTCTGCTCGGATAGGGTGGGAGTTGGCCTCCCTTGAAAATGTCCTTCTCGACAAGATCTCAAGCTGCTCCGGGATTCAAGGCTGAAGACAAGGTCGATTCGAGTACAACTTTGTGTCCTAGAGCTTCCAGTCTCTTCAGCAGTCGCTTGGTGGTGCGAAGCTTGTGGCGTTGATCGAAGTAGTTTGAACCGAGGTCTTGGTATACGGTCCCCCGCTGCAGCAAGTGATAGCCAATGGTGAGAATGGTGTGTGCCACCGCAATGACGGCCCGCTTCATTCCGCGTGCAGCGGCCAAGCGACGGAACTGCGCCGCAAGATAAGTGTTCTTGGTTTTTGACGCGGCCCAAGCAGCTTCGCATAGAGCGTGCCGAGCCCAGCGGTTGCCCTTACGGCTCTTGCCACTCTGCCGTTTCCCGGCACTCTGGTGATTGCCCGGACAAACTCCGACCCAACTGGCTAGATGCGCCGCCGATGGGAAGGCTTGCACGTCGGGACCGATCTCAGCCACCATATCTGCAACTCGATCTCGGCTTCCAGCCGTGCAATCTTGCTCTGGCTGTAGCGCAACTCGTCTAGCATCTCGCCCAACAGGAAGCGTTGGTGCGGTAGCAGATAGCCGTCCAACGCCAGTCTCAATGCCGGCAGCTTCCGGCGCAGTTGCATCTTCGTCATGTCGGCCAAGCGTTCCGGATTCGACTCTCCTTGCGCCAGGGCATGCAACATGGCGGTGCCACTGACGCCCAGAACGTTGCTGGCCACCGAGCCCAGCTTAATATTGCATTGCTCCAGCAACTTCTGAATGCGACACGCGATCGAGCACTGGTGCTCCACCAGTTTGATCCGCTAACGGGTCAGGTCTCGTAGCAGCCGAAGTTCCGGGGGCGGAACATAACTGCCTTCCAGTCGCCCATCCTGCAGCAGTTCCGCGATCCGCTCTCCATCTTTCAGATCGGTCTTCTTACCGCGAACCGCCTTGTAGTGCTCCGGATTGATCAGCACCAGTTGCAGCCCTTCTCCCTCCAGTACGTTCCATACCGGCACCCAGTAAACCCCGGTAGCTTCCATCGCTACGCCAGTTACCTCGGCCTTCACCAACCACTGCGCCAACTCCCGTAGCTGCTGCGTCATCGTGCCGAATACTCGCTTCTCTTTGCTAGTGCTCCCGTTGATGTCTTCGCGGATTAAGCAGGCCGCAATCGTTTGCTTATGAACATCCAGTCCGCAACAGTTGCGATGTACCTTCATGGCAGCTCTCCTTCGCCGCTGCCCAAGACGCCAGTGCTCTAAGATTCTCCCTTTCGCGCTCTCCCCAAGGAGGCAACACTGGATTGTTCCTACGGCGTCCCGCTCAACCTGTTCAACAGGCTCCAACTACCGCACTAATGCCAAAACTCCAAGCTCAATCGGCAGCAGCATCAACATTCTGCCCCGCTACGATCCCATTTTCATACTTGATTGTGACGGGAAACCGTCATGCTGTTCACACCAACGATCTGCGGATCGATAAATTCCGGGGTTGCCCGTAATCCAAGCACACTCCTTACTTGCGGCCAACCCGCGCAGTCGGCAGGGTGCGACGTGCGAGTACCCACAATTACCAGACAGGCAATTGTGGGCTAGGAGTCGAGGGCCGCCAGTCGAGATGGTTTTGTATCAAAAGTCGCTGAACTCGTTCATGAAGTCCGAATGCAGCGCCACTTTTCGTTGTGTGAGATTGACGTTCCAGGATGCCAGGTCGGCCTGGGTGCGGGGAAATCGGAGCCGCCGCAGGATCGAGGGCCATGAATAGAATGCCCGTTGAAGTTTATGAATTTCCCCCGCCAGTTCCTCGCCGGACATTTGTGCAGGCTGAAAGTGGAACTTGACCCCGGCCCAGCGGTCCATGTTCGGCTCGTCGATAAGACGACCGGCTGCTTTCATCCGATCATGAAGGGGAGTGCCGCGCAGCGGCGTCAGGAGGTTGAAATAGGCTGCCGGTACTTTATGTGTTTCCAGGAAGCTCAGTGTCAAGTCAAAGGTGTCGGGATCATCGGAATCGGAGCCGAAAACGAAATTGAACGAGTAACTAATATTTCGTTGGTTGAGATTATTAATCATGTCCTCATAACTGTGAGAACGATTGAATTCCTTATGCATTACTTTCAATGTGCTCTGCGAGATACTCTCGATTCCCATGTTGACGTGCAGGAGGCCAGATCGCTTGGCGAGGTCAAGGAACTCCGCGTCGAGTCCGAAGCGGGGTGAAAATAGGGCCGACCAACGCACTTTCAAAGGAATAAGCGCCTCGAGCAACTGCATGGTGTGCGCCTTGTCACCGACGAACTGGCTGGCAGCAAAAAAGATGTGACTATGACCGCTCCTTCTGATTTCCTCGACCACCTCCTCGACCGGCCGGGCACGATAGCCATAGTCGCCGTTGAGACGATATTCGGCGCAGAAATCGCAGGTGTAAGGGCAGCCGCGAGACTGCTGAATGACCACCGGCGCGTAGAACACATAATCTTTTGGCTTGAGCAAATCCCAACGCGGCAGCGGCATGCCGGCAAGGTCGGCGGCAATGTTGCGCCGGTAAAGCGCCTTCAGTCTACCGCCAAGCGCATCTTCCAACATCAACTCGAAGATTTCTTCGCACTCGCCAATGCAGACGCCGTCCGCATGTTCGGCCATCTCCTCCGCATGAAAGGTCGCATGAGGCCCACCCATCAGAACGGGGACTCCCTTCTTCCGGAATCCGTCGGCAATTTCGTAGGCCCGCAGCGATGTTACGGTTCGAACCGTGATTGCAACAACGTCCACTCGCGCGGCGTAATCCGGTTCCTCGATGGCATCGTCGCAGAGTGTCACCTCCCACTCTGGCGGCGCCAGCGCCGCCAGATAAGGCATCACCGCTCCGACCAGCTTACGTTTGCGGATCCTGAAAGGGCGTCGTTCCGTAGGTGAGTGGTACGTGGCCGCTTGGATAATCAAGAGCTTGGGCATAAAGGAATCATCTGATACCGATGAAGATCTCTCGCAATATCAGGCTGAACAGGTGATTCTATAAACAGAAGAGTTGAGGGTCAACGAACAATGCGGGCGGACCTCACAGGCCGCCTGGCTGAGCCGTCCAATAAAACCTCGGTGAGCGTCGCCGTAGATAGTTGACGTGAAATCGCCATGTCGTAAGTAATTCCTGCTGTCGGGATTCGGTACGACATGGCCTGATTACAACACCTATCGTGCTTCAGGCTCGAAAGTCGCCGCCAATCGATTGCAAACGATTCTTCTGCATGAAGCCCACCGGCCAGACAAATAACCTTCGATATGCTCGCTTCGGTGTTCCCGGCTGTCACGTCCCAGAGCGGCTGCGGTCACTGACAAAGCGGCGACTGCTGGCGCTAAATGCGAAATGGAAAAGGATTTTCTGGCCTTTTTCCTGCCCAGTTGCCATCACGCCCCCGCGGCGAGGAACAAGACCTTCGATCTCCTTTCTTCCCAGGCGTCCGAATGCGCCCGTCCCCTCAGGTTGATTTCAATTCGACTCGATGGCAAGGAGAACAAGCCGATGCACAGCCAAGCGCACTCTCTCAATTCTCTGTTCCGCACAATCTCTCTGGCGATGATCGCTGTGTGCGTGATGGCAGTGGCGATGTTTCCCGCCTGGGCACAGAATTCGGTTCCACCGACGGCGGTGCAGGCGGCGAAGATGCCGCAGTACGCGTCGCGACTGGCGCATCCCTCGAAGCGAGTGTTGCCGCCGAAATCTCAGGTGTTTGCGCAGGCCACAAAGCATCGCGGTCCGCTGGACAGCAGCGACCTCTACGACAACGGTCCTATCAACGGCAATACTGACGCCTGGACGATTAACTTCGGCTACTCGACGAGCGACAGCTTCAACGTGTCGAATGACGGCACCGCGCTCACCGGCATGAGCTTCGGAGCATGGCTCTTTCCCGGAGATACCCAAGTTTCGGTCGAGGTCTCGATTACCTCGGGTGAGAACGGGGGCGCCAGCTACTTCGATCAGACGGTGAACTTCACGGAGAGCAACTGCACTGGTAATCAGTTCGGCTTCAATGTCTGTACCGAAACAGGTACCTTCAATGGCCCCACTATGAATGCGGGAACTTACTGGGTGAATCTGCAGAACGCCAGTGTTCCCAGTGGCGATCCGGTTTATTGGGATGAGAATTCGGGCGTGGGATGCACGGGCCAGGGCTGTCCATCGTCGGCGTCGGAAACTACCATTGGATCGATTCCATCTGAGTCGTTCACCATACTGGGCAACGCCACCACCACTACCAGTAGCACTGCCTGTTCCATTGGTTCGCAGCATGAGTTGCGTGTGCTGCGTGATCTCGGCCAGCTTGCGCCGTCGGATTACGTCTCCGGCGTGTCCGTCGACCGGGCGGGACACGTTTACGGGACGCTTTCCGCCGCCGGCAACTATGCGCAGGGCCTGCTCTATGAGCTGTCGCAGAGGGCCGGCAACTGGTTTGTCAGTTCGCTGTACAGCTTCTTGGGGGGCAGCAGCGGAAGCAGTCCGTTCGGTGTTATGGTCGGCCCACAGGGCGCGCTTTACGGGTCCGCGGAGGGTGGATCTGGTTACGGGCTGATCTATGAGGTGACACCACCTGCCACCGCCTGCACCACCGCGCTGTGCAGTCCCGATGAGACCACAATCTATCAATTCACCGGCAACACCGACGCAGCGGGCGGCACGGTCACCACCTTCGACTCAGCCGGCAATCTATATGGCATAGGCGGCGGCGGAGCCTATGGGAATGGCGCCGTCTTTGAACTTTCGCCCTTGCAGGGAAGCTGGACGGAGAAGCTTCTCTACAGCTTCACCGGAGGCAGCGACGGTGGAGGACCCAACAGCTTGCAATTCGGCCGGGACGGCAATCTGTACGGCACAGCGTCGGGCGGCATCAATAATTGCCCCTACCAGGGCGGCCCGTGCGGTGTGGTTTTTCAATTAGTACCCTCGGCGGGCGGCTGGACGGAAAACGTTCTCTACACTTTCACCGGCGGCGTTGACGACGGCGGAGGCCCGGGCGGGCTGATTCAAGACAGCCAGGGCAATCTCTACGGCTTTAGTGAATGTTTCACGCAGTTTGGAGGTTGTTATGTGGCATATGCGGACGGTTTGATTTTCGAGATCTCACCTCCCGGTGGCGTCGGCTTTCTGCACATCCATAGTAGTGACTGGGGATTTTGTTCATACAATGGCTCCTGGAGCTGGTTCACGGCGTTGGCCGTTGATCCTGAAGGGAATCTGTATGCGGCTGCGGACGGGTTAGCCTACTGGTACCCGCCGGGCTACTACGCCTATTGCGGGGCGGTTGGGACTACTAAGTATCCCCAGCAACTCATCTCGAGCAATGAGGAGGTCTTCTACAACCTCACCATGGATGCCATGGGCAATCTTTATGGCACGACCGCGTACTGCGGCCCCGGGAACGATGGCATGGTTTGGGAGTACTCGCCGTAAAGCAGTTGCCAGTTGCCAGAAGCCAGTAGTCAGAAGCGGATGAGCAGGCTTGTTAGAGCCCCACTCGGGTTGTCGACTTGGGTGGGGCTTTTCCTGTTGCAAAATCGCCAAGTCACTCCCAATCCAATCCAAACCTCCTCCGCTCAGATAGGGTGTGAGTTGGCCTGTTCTCGACAGTTAACCCTGCTTTTTCTGCTTGCTCAATACAGAAATGGCATGGTAAGCGGTTGGTGCGTCAGGGTCTGGTGCCAACGGGCGGGACGCGAACCTGAGATACTGCCTGGGCAGGTGCGGATTCACATCGCTTAATCGTCCACTCTTGCATCCTTCTTTGCGGGATTACCTGCACAATCCCGGCGCACGCGGTTTCAGCCGGCAAGGCGACGGAAATCTATGGGCAATTGAAAACCTTCCCGTTAGGATCCCGCAGCCGCATCGTAACGATGACGTCCGCCAGCGACTGCTCAGCTACAGCCAAAAGTTTGCTTTCGGCATGGTCGTCCAGGCGCAATGCCCGGCCTTTCTTTGAGGAGTAGCTTTGGCGTGGCCGCAAACGTCTTACGGCTCGTGGATGGCCGCGATCGGATTGATGCGCATCGCCTGGACCGCGGGCAGTGACGAGGCCGCTCCCGCCACGACGGTCAGCAGCACCGTGACCAGCGCGATGGTGAGCGGGTCAGCCGGACTCACTCCATAAAGCTGCGCGCTGATGAACCGCGTCAGAGCCACGGTAAGAACAATGCCCAGAGCGATTCCCAGAGCAGCAAGACGCAGGCCCTGGCGCAGAATCAGCCACAGCACATCCCGGCGTCCGGCCCCGAGAGCCATGCGGATGCCGATTTCGTGTGTGCGTAACTGCGTGCGGTAGGCCAGCACACCATAGAGTCCTGAGGCGGCCAGCAGCAGAGCCAGCAGCGCAAACGCCGAAGCGAATGTGGACTCCATGATGGCGAAGGTGCTGGCGACTTCTGTGGTCTCGCGCAGGGGCCGCACATCGTACACCAGCCACTGAGGATTGATCTGATGGATCATCTCCACCACCATCGGCGCAGCGGCCTCCGGATCACCCGGCGCGCGCACCTGCAGGATGGTCTCCGGATCGCCCGACTGCAGGATCGAGTTGTAGATCATGGGCTCCGGCGTTTCTCCGACGCGCAAATGGGCGGTGTTCTTCGCCACGCCCACGACGGTGTAGAGCGTGTTCCACATGCGCAGCCTGCGGCCCAGAGGATCCTTGCCCGGCCAGTAATGCTCCGCGGCCGTCTGGTCCACGATCATCACTGGCGGTGCCTGCTCGTTGTCTGCGTCCGTAAACGCCCGGCCCTCAACCAACGGGATCCCCATGGTTGAGAAATATCCGGCCGAGACATCGGCGCGGGTCACCTCGCCCGACTCGTGTGGTTGTGGCACATACCCTTCCGGCCATACGTCGCCGGTCTTACGGCTCAGGCTCAGGGGCAGCCAGTCGGTGAGTGAGACCTCCGTCATACCCGGAAGTTCCCGCGCTCGGGCCAGGATCTTCTTCTGGAATTGCCAGATCTGGCTGCGGGAATAGCCGACGTCCAGCCCGATGGTCGCGGTGAGCACATGGGCATCGTCGAAGCCCGGATTGGCACTGGCCGTATTGTGGAGCGTGCGCAGAAACAGCCCGGCACAGACCAGCAGGGTCACCGAGAGCCCCACCTGCACAATGACCAGGCCACTGAGGACGTGCCGGTTGCGCGACCCGGAGGAGAGGTTCACTGTGTCCTGCCGGAGCACCTCCGCCGGCGTGATGTAAGAGGAATGCCAGGCGCGTAGCGCTCCACAGAGCACGCCGGCGCCCACGGCGACGACCAGCAGCACCAGCACCACGCGCGGATCGACCGTGCCACTCACCGCAATGGGGTTGGCGGTCGGCGGAACGAAGCGGCCCAGCATCCGCGAAGTCCACACCGTGAGCAGGAGCGCCAGGGTAGATCCGGCCAGCGAGACCATGAGGCCTTCGAGGATCGTCTGCCGCATCAGCACGATCCGACTCGCCCCCAGCGCTTGCCGGATGGCCAAGTCCCGCGCGCCCGCGACAAAGCGCACCAGCATCAGCGTCGCGACATTGGCGCAGGTGAGCAGCAGCACCAGCGCCGCAAACGCCAGCAGGACCGGCAGCGAGGCGGCAAAGTATCCATTGCCGCCGAAGGGCGAGCGCCACAGCGGGTCGAGCGTGATAGTGTTCGCGCCAAGATGCGCAGTCGGGTATTCGACGACCAGCCTGCGCATGATCGCTTCCAGGTCGTCGGTGGCCGCCCGCCGGCTCACCCCGGGACGCAAGCGGCCCATGACGTTGAGCCAGGTATTCTCGCGGTGCAGCACGCTCCAGTCGTTGCTGCCGGGCGCGGTACTGGGGGCGAGCGGCGCCCATAGGTCCTCGCGGATTGCGGGCATGCATCCGACGAAGCCTCTCGGGGCCACGCCGATGATCGTAAAGGGTTGATGCTGGATCTCGACAGATTTCCCAAGTATGGCCGGGTCGCCTCCAAATCGGGTCTTCCAGAGCGCGTAGCCGAGGACGACGTACGGCACCCCGCCGAGCCGCGCCTCTTCGTCGAGACGGAAAAACCGCCCCAGCGCGGGCTGGATGCCCAGCACATCGAAATAATTCCCGGTGACCTCGGCGGCGTAAATGCGCTGCGGCGAGTCGCCGCCGGTCATGGTTGCCCATTCGTGATGGTAGCCGAGGATGCCGCCGAACGTGCGGTTGGCGTCACGCAGGTCGCGATAATCCGGGTAGGAGAAGGGCGGGGCCGGCGAGACGTTCCATGTCCCGCGCATGATGGTGACAAGGCGGCCGGTGTCGCGCGCGCCGGGCACGGGGTTCAGCATAGTGCCCTCGATCCAGCTCATCACAGTGCTGGTGGCGCAGATGCCCAGAGCGAGCATCAGGATCGCGGTCGCCGTGAAGTACGGGCTGCGACGGAGCTGCCGTAGCGCATAACGGATGTCGCGGAACAGGCCGGCCATGAGGGTCACCTGAATTCGGCTGTCCGAGACATCGTGAAAACCATCGTGGATGTCAGTGATCGCTGTCGCACCGAACAGGACATGCCCAATTTCACTATTGGCGTGGGCGTTTTGTCAGTGATTGCCGCGGCACTGGCGAGTGACGAGTCCGGGCAACAGGAGAACTGAATCTGTGGATGGTGTAATCACATGAAACTCACAACTGGTGCCGAGGTTAATGAGTTTGCATGGGCCTGTGGCCCACCCATTGACATGAAAATGTGGTTGATTTCGTGCTGTACGCTGATGGAGCGTGGACGGCGCAGGTCTGTTTACACTCTGGATGAAGTGAGACCGTCAAT